>Ga0105047_10005987_pt1 | contig 20693 bp, 24 predicted proteins | sample MAT04_FD_78384 | JGI IMG/M metagenome (GOLD analysis project Ga0105047, IMG submission 78384) | Freshwater microbial communities from Lake Fryxell liftoff mats and glacier meltwater in Antarctica - MAT-04 (megahit assembly) | ecosystem: Environmental > Aquatic > Freshwater > Ice > Liftoff...
AGGGCATTGGGCATAGGGTATAGGGCATGGGGCATAGGGCATGGGGCATAGGGCATAGGGCATAGGGCTATGGGCATTCGTCATCAATAATCAGCGCTGTTCCTGCTCGCTTTCCGTTATTAGTCATCAGGAAGAAGGAAGGCTTTAATTTGGGGCTGTCTAAAATCTAAAATCTAAAATCTAAAATCTAAAATGGTCTTTGTTTGTGCCGAAAATTAGCGTTTGCATTCCTACTTGCAATCGAGTTAATCTGCTGGCTAGTGCGATCGCCAGCGTGCTAGATCAAACTTATACAGATTTTGAATTAATTGTCTGCGATGACGGCTCGACTGACAGCACTCCGCTGTTAATGTCAGAATTTTTAGAGCCAGGGATTCGCTACATTCGCCACCCGCAGAATATCGGTAAAAGTAATAATATGCGATCGGGCTTTGCGGCGGCAAGGGGCGAATATTTTATCAAATTTGACGATGACGATCGCCTGAGACCGCAATTTCTGGAGCGGACATCTGCTATTTTAGATAAAGACCCCAGTATTGATTTTGTCAGTACCGATCACTGGGCGATCGACATTCACAACAATATTGACGAAACCGAGACTAAACTGAATTCCCAGCGGTGGGGGCGCACCGAGTTGTCGGCTGGAATTGTTGAAGATTTGCTCTCGACAGTTTTTCTGAGACAGAGTTTGCAAATAGGGGCGACTTTATTTCGCCGCCCCGCGCTGGAATCAGTCGGATTTCTGCGGCCGAATTTGCAAAATTGCGAAGATAACGATTTGTTTGTGAGACTTGCAATTGCGGGCAAAAAATGCTATTACTTGCCAGAACTGTTGATGGAGTATCGATTTCATGCAGAACAGCAAGGATGCGATCGGGCAATTCCGTATTTGAGCGATAAATTGCGCTATTTGACCGGCTACGAATTTGAGTCAGAGATGCTCGAAACAGTCAGGCTCAAAAGGCTTGCAGAAACTCAATTAGCGCTTGGTTTGCGGCTGATTGAGGTGGGTGAAACTGCAAAAGGGCGGCGGATGGTCAGGGCTGGAAAGTCTGTTTCTGAGGCGAAAATGTGGGCTGGTTTGGGATTATCGCTGCTGCCGGTGGAGTGGCGGGGGAGGGCTTTTGCGGCAGTGCGGGAGTTGTTGAAACGCCAGTTTTGAAAGAGGATTTCGAGAGAATACCGGGCGGTTATAACATTTAAGATTTGAGATTACCGCCTAGTCTGACAGCGCTGATTTGAATTCTCCTACTCAACCCAACCTACTCTCTTGAAGACAAGAGGGTTTTCCACTCTTGCACAAAAGATGGTGAAACTGATAGATCGATCGCTTCATCGCCGAGCGTTGATATCGTCAACTTTAGGGGAATTTCTGCCTGCAACTCCGGTAACAACGGCAGAATGTTATACTGACTTACATGAGGTTCGGGAGCGGATAAATCAGTAAAAATAGTGCTAGAAGTATCAGCAGCAGTCAGGGTTTTACCTAGTGAATCAGTCAACAATAATGGCTGACTGCGGTCGATTTCTACCCCGCCAGGGAAACCGACTAAACGCAGTTGAAAACTAATTTTGCCATTAGGAGAAATACGTTTAAAAGCGATCGCCTGCCAGCTACCTCCGTGCTGATCTTTGAGGGTTTCCCGGGACTGGTAAACCATTTGTCCTGGTGCTTCTTCTAGTTGTCGAATTGCTGCGACTGCATGGGGAGTAGTGAACATTCCTAAGCCCAGGAATAAAGTCAACACTAAGGATCCTAGCAATAGGAACTGGGAAAACATTTTTTTGACACGATATTGGATCATCAAGATTCCTTTTTTTAATGAATGGGCTGAAATAATCACATTCTACTTTTCCAAAGGTTCTCCTGCAGCTTTCCAACCTTGAATGCTAGGAGGAAAAGCCTGCACGTTAGCATATCCTAACATTTGCAAAGTCATAACTCCCATTGCCGTTCGATAGCCCGTTGTGCAATAAAGAACCACAGGGCGATCTTTGGGAATTTTATCAAGATTTGCGGTTAAGGTTTGCAAGGAGATATTAATGGCATTGGGAATGTGACCAGATGTATATTCAGAAGGCTGTCTGACATCAATTAATAAAGCATTATCCCTTTTGACAATACTTTTGAGAGCTTCTGTATTTTTAATCGTGTAATAATCGCGAGGAAGAGAAGTCAAAAAATTATCGACTTCTTCTGATAATTGCGCTTGGGGCATCGAACCGACGGCTAGGACTGGCATTGGTGCGATCGCCAAAATCCCAAGAGATAATAACGTTCCCAGCAATAACCTGAGAAAAAATTTCTTCATATCCTTATTTTGTCTCCTTTAAAAGTGTTAGGGGATGAGTAAAGAATGTACAGCATCAAACCCCAGGATGTTTCATATGATAGGGATAGACAATCAGATCAAACTCGCTGAAAGATCACCTATGGTTAGCTTGTTAATTCGTGTCTCACTATTATGTAATGCTTCAACTAATCGCCTCAAGTTTTTTTATTTTTCCATCGTAGCCGAGTCTCGCTCCCCAACGCATCCCCCTTAGGAGGTACGACTGTTGATATCCAGGCGGAGAAATGAACAATTTTATTGGGTTCATTATCATACTTCAAAACCTGATCGGATCGATCGCCAGCTTGTTTGCGGATGTTTGCAGCATTGTCAAATACCTTTTTCCAAGCTTCATAATTTTCGACTTCATGAATAATTAAGACATACTGTATAGCAATAAAACCTATTTTCCTATCAATACACCTGATCGTGATTACCAATATCTACAAACACAGCTTTGCCATCTTCCGTAAAGTAGAATAGCACCCTTTCGTCATAATCTACGGTAAAACTCCACAAATCATTAAGCTTACCCGACAGTTTATGAGTTTTCAAGTTCGGATCAAAGGGAGCTATCGTGAACTGTTCCAATTTCTGCCAAAACCTAGCCTCTAAATCTGCATTGCCTTTAATGCGCTTTTTGAAAGCACGTTTAAATGCAGAACTGAAACTGACTTCCATGATTAATCCTCTATCAGTTGTCTCAGTTCATTGATGTTGGCAGAAAATTTCAGCGAACCTTTTTGTTGTTCGATTTGCGCCGACTTAAAATTATCAGATATTTCTTCACGGCGTTCTTCACGGAGATATTGCTTCAACAAAAGTTGAATTTCCTGCTTCTCATCAGCGGACAGACTTTTGATGACCTCAACTACATCACTGAAATTCATAGTCTCAAAATCTCTATCGTGTTTATTAGATTAATCTAACATGAAAAAAGTAGACGAGGCTTCAACCGCCGAGTCTTCTTGATTTTCTTTATACCCTGGCTCGATCGGACGAAAGTTTGACTCTTGGGCGGTTTCAACCACCGAGTTTTCCTAGATGCCGAAATCGATCGCCTTTCCACTAAAGTAGTAAACATTGCCCGATCGCAGTTTTTCCTAAATATCGTGTCTATATTTTCTGAAATTCCCACTATGTGGTTGCAAATTTCCCTCGTGGGAGCCTGGTTGGGTCTAATTTTGCTGGTAGCTGAAGGGTTAAACCGCTTTACTTCCGTCGATGCGGAGGTATCGCGGAAGGTGGTTCACATCGGTACTGGGAACGTGATTTTGCTGGCTTGGTGGCTGGAAATACCGGGCTGGGTGGGGATTTCGGCAGGGGTTTTAGCGGGTGCGATCGCCCTAATTTCCTACCAACTGCCGATTTTGCCCAGTCTCAACAGTATCAACCGCAAGAGTTTCGGGACTTTTTTCTATGCTGTGAGTATTAGCGTTCTCGTCGCTTGGTTTTGGCCGCTGCAACATCAAGAATACGCAGCTTTGGGCATTTTAGTGATGGCTTGGGGTGACGGATTGGCTGCTGTCATCGGTCAAAAATACGGCCAACATATTTATCAAGTTTGGGGAATCCAGAAAAGTTGGGAAGGTTCTGCAACTATGTATTTAGTGAGTTTTGCGGTTAGCAGTTTGATTTTGCTAACTGCTGGCGGCAATGTTTGGCAAACTTTGGTTGTGTCCGCTATTGTGGCTTTGGTTGCTGCTACTTTGGAGTCGGTTTCTAAGTTGGGAATTGACAATTTGACTGTGCCCATCGGCAGTGCGGCGATCGCCTTTTTCCTCAATCAATTTTGGGTAATTGGTTCCTAGTGAGGACTTGGGTTCTGATCGAACTCAAAACACCAACCTCACCACTACCTAATTTTCACGGCAAAATCCCAGCTAAACTTTGTTTAACTGGGAAAAATTGAATATATTTAAAAGTAGTCGAAAAACTTGCCGTTGTTGCTTGAGGCAAATGTCTTTGCTTACCTCGCTAGAAACTACCCGATCGCCCGATCACGGGTCTTTTTTAGAGCCTTTGGGTGGGGTACCTTCAAAAGGCTGAACTCCTGTATTGGGATAATCGTCATTGTTCCGTTTAAAAATCCTCATCGCACCTTCGGAAACGTAACGCATCGCATCTGCCAAAGATTTAGAAAGATTCATTACATCTGCCTCTCTTGTCATTGCTTCTGATACTTCTTAGATTACTATTAATTTCGGTCTTTTGGTTCCTTTAGCAATATTTGTTTGAATTACTTATTAGTCCGCAACATCGAAGCAACCTGAAGCTTTTAAGATAGTCCTGGACGCAAAAAACCCGGTTTCTCTGAAAAATCGTCGATTGATCCGAGAAATTCTTGATTCAGAAACCGGGTTTTTGACCCCGCGTGCGTCCAGGAATGTAAGAATTGCGGAGCTTGGACGATCGCCCTCAAACAAAAAAAATGCTTTCTACAAAACTCCAGATGCACCCGCGCGCCTCTAAATCAACACGATCGCGCGCTGCACACCCTACAAACTCAAATTGGCTGTTTCTATTAAAAATACCATAATCTCAATCCGCAAATTAACCTGAAGCCCTCTGTTCAAGGGCGTTGTTAAGAAAAATGCAATATGGTATCAGCAATCTTTATCAAAGATTTACAAAAAGATATGGTATTTATCACTATAATTAAAAAAACGAAGTTTGTCCGGGGTTTTTCATGAAAACTGCGACAGAAAGCCTGCACCTCACAGGTTTTGAGGAAATCTTAGAAGACGGGGAACTGACGGTTTCCCCAGCAGATTACAGCCTGTTGACCGATCTCTACCAACTAACGATGACGGCTTGTTACGTCGGGGAAGGGATCGACGATCGCCCTGCGAGTTTTGAATTGTTTGCGCGCAGGCTACCAGAGGGTTTTGGTTATGCGATCGCGATGGGTTTGGCTCAAGCGATCGACTATCTAGAAAAATTTCGGTTCTCCGAGGCGCAAATTCAGGCTTTGCAGTCCACCGGAATTTTTGCCGGGGCCCCGGAGCGATTTTGGACTCTACTCGCCACAGCCCGCTTTACTGGCGATGTTTGGGCGGTTGCGGAGGGGACGGCGGTGTTTGCTAACGAGCCTCTGCTGCGAATAGAGGCTCCTCTGTGGCAGGCTCAGTTAGTTGAAACTTATTTGTTGAATGCGATCAATTATCAAACTTTAATCGCGACGCGGGCTGCACGGCTCCGGGATGTGGCGGGCCCTGACGCTAAGTTGCTGGAATTCGGGACGCGCAGGGCTTTTAGCCCGCAAGCTGCTGTCTGGGCGGCGAGGGCTGCTCTGGCTGCTGGGTTCGATGGCACTTCTAATGTTTTGGCTGCTTTGAAGTTGGGCCGCAAACCTGTCGGTACTATGGCTCACGCTTTGGTGATGGCTGTGGCGACTCTCGAAGGCAGCGAAAATCAGGCGTTTGCTGCTTTTCACCGCTATTTTCCGGGCGCACCGCTACTGATCGATACTTACGATACTGTGGCGGCGGCGCGGATGTTGGCAGATCGAGTAAATAGCGGTGAAATGCTGTTGGAAGGGGTGCGGCTGGATTCGGGGGATTTGGTGGCGCTGTCTCGGGAAGTGCGATCGATCCTTCCGGGCGTGCCAATTATTGCGAGCGGCGATTTGGACGAGCTAGAAATTGCTAAATTAAAAAGTGCCGGCGCTTGCATTGACGGTTACGGTTTAGGAACAAAGTTGGTCAGCGGTTCGCCAGTGAACGGTGTTTATAAGTTGGTGGAAATTGAAGGGATTCCGGTGATGAAGGAGGCAAGCGGCAAGGTAACATATCCAGGAAAAAAGCAAATTTTTAGACATATTGAAAATGGGCAAATTCTCGGAGATTGTTTGGGATTGTCGGGAGAAACTATTAAAAATTGCGATGCTTACCTACCATTAATGGAGTTGGTTGTCAAGGATGGCAAACGAGTCCAGAACCAGGAAAGTTTGGAGGAGATCGCCAAACGCACTGCTGCTTCTGTCGCCAGTCTGCGACCCGAAACTCGCCAACTTGACAACCCGATTTCGCCGTCAGTGGAAATTTCTACAGATTTGCAGACTCTTACCCAAAAAACGAAAAAGAGTCAGTAGTCAACAGTCAACAGTCAACAGTCAACAGTCAACAGTCAACAGTCAACAGTCAACAATTCCCCATTAACTATTAACGATATTACCAATTCCCTATGCAGAAAATTGCCTTGTTTGGAACCAGTGCCGATCCGCCGACAGCAGGACACAAAACAATCCTGAATTGGCTTTCCCAGCATTTTGATTGGGTAGCAGTTTGGGCGTCGGACAATCCTTTTAAGTCGCACCAGACATCCCTAGAACACCGATCAGCAATGCTGCTGTTAATCATTCAAGAAATTAATTCGCCCAGACACAATCTTTGCCTGCATCCAGAACTCAGCAGTCCGAGAACGCTAGAAACTGTGGAACAAGCAAGATTGCAGTGGCCGGATGCAGAGTTGACTCTAGTAATAGGTTCGGATTTGGTGGGGCAACTGCCTCGCTGGTACAAATTTGAACAGTTGTTAAAAGAAGTGGAGTTGCTGATTGTACCGCGGCCTGGTTATCCGTCAGAACAGTTAGATTTGTGGCAGTTAAGGCGCCGCGGTGCAGAAGTGGCGATCGCATCTTTGAATGCTCCCAATGTTTCTTCTACCTCCTATCGCGAAACAGGAGACACCGAAGCCCTAACTCCGACCATTGAAGATTACATCAATCGGGAGCATTTGTACGCATGGCACGAGGCACAAAAAAGAGAGAAAGTTGCTCATTAGCTGACTTTAAAGTAGGAGTAGATAATGTGATTTTCTCCGTCGATACCGTGCAGAACCGCTTGTTGGTGCTGTTGGTAATGCGGCAAGACGAACCGTTTATCGACTGTTGGAGTCTTCCCGGTACTTTGGTGCGGCACGGAGAGTCTCTGGAAAATGCAGCTTACCGCATTTTGTCTGAGAAAATCAGGGTCAAAAATTTGTATTTAGAGCAATTGTATACTTTTGGAGAACCAGGGCGCGATCCGAGGGAATTCACCAGGGGCGATCGCTATCTTTCGGTGAGTTATTTTGCTTTGGTTCGGTTTGAAGAAGCTGAATTAATTGCTGGGAGTGTAGTGGCCGGTGTCAGCCACCGCGTCGGCGGCATTGCTTGGTATCCCGTCCAACAAGTTCCTAAGCTAGCTTTCGATCACAATCAAATTCTCGAATACGGATACCGACGACTGCGTAACAAACTTGAATACAGTCCCGTAGCTTTTGAAGTTTTGCCGGAGCTTTTTACTTTGAGCGATTTGTATCAACTCTATACTACTATTTTAGGAGAAAATTTTTCCGATTATTCTAATTTTAGAGCTAGATTGTTGAAATTGGGTTTTTTGTGCGATACCGGAGTTAAAGTTTCGCGGAGGGCCGGCCGCCCTGCTAGTTTGTACCGCTTTGATGCGGCAGCTTTTGCTCCTTTCAAAAATAAGCCGCTGGTGTTTATCTAAATGTTTCTTGGATGACCAAGCCCAAAAACGGCAGCCCCCGACTTATAGTCTTTTTCAAAAAGGTGAAAAGTATTTGTAGGGTGTGTCGCTATCCAAAATTAGGCAGCATTTAATCGACTGTTTCGTGCGAGCGACGCACCTTATATCGTGTCCAATCGATTACCATAACAAAAACCGTTCGTAGTGCGGTCAATCGAACGGACACGATATTACATATTGGGAAGAATAAACGATCCTAACAATTGTTGTGTTGCACAACTTTTGAAAAATGGTATTAAGTAGTGGAAAGCCCAATTTTAGACTCTTGTTCAATGTCCCAGATTCATCTAGGGAATAAATCTCTCATTCTTCAATCTAAAATCTAAAATAGACTGACATTCGGGGATCGATTGAGTAAGATTAGAATAGAAGCTATTAAGGAGTGACGGTGATGAAAGACCCTGATGAATGCGCCAATATTCACGAAGTTCGGGAGGAAATCGATATCATCGATCGAGAAGTGATCGACGCTTTGAGCAAGAGATTTAAATACGTCATCGCAGCAGCAAGGTTCAAAACGAGTGAAGCTAACGTTAGAGCGGCCGATCGCTTTCATGATATGTTACAGCAGCGGCGCGAGTGGGCTAAAGAATCGGGTTTGAACCCAGATGTGGTTGAAAATATTTACCGAAATTTGGTAAATTATTATATTGAAGAAGAGTTGAAACATTACAAGTCTGAGTAATGCTTCCCTACATTCACATCTAGAACTATTAGGAAATTGAGTCCGCGCGGGCGGACTGCTAGCAATATTTATGAGGTGAATTGGTAATATGAAAATTGCGATCGCACAACTCAACCCTACTATTGGTGATATCTTTGGCAACTCCAACCTAATTCTGGACTGTGCGAAAAAAGCCAGGGTGGAAGGCGCTAACCTATTGCTAACACCGGAACTTTCCCTGATTGGTTATCCGCCGCGCGATTTGTTGCTCGATCCGAGTTTTATTGCGGCCGCAGCCGCACAGTTGCACCAACTGGCGCGGAATTTGCCGCCGGATTTGACCGTTATCGTCGGTACTGTCGTACCTAATGCTCATGCTGTTAAATTAGGCGGAAAAGCATTGTTTAACAGCGCTGTTTTGTTGCAAGATGGTGCTGTTAAACAAGTTTTTCATAAACGCTTGTTGCCTACTTATGATGTATTTGATGAAGATAGATATTTTGAACCGGGAGAAAGTAGCAATTACTTTACTATTGGCGAGTTAAAAATTGGCGTGACAATTTGTGAAGATTTGTGGAACGATCGCGAGTTTTGGGGTAAACGCAGTTACGCGGGCGATCCGATTGCTGATTTGGCAAAAATGGAGGTGGATTTGGTGGTGAATTTGTCGGCATCGCCATATTCTGTGGGGAAGCGGAAAGTGCGATCGGCTATGTTGCAACACAGCGTCATCCGCTGGGGAATACCGATTGTTTACGCTAATCAGGTAGGGGGAAATGATGATATTATTTTTGATGGTAGCAGTTTTGCTGTGAATCGAAAGGGTGATTTGATTCAGGTATTGAATTCTTTTGAAACGGATTTTTCCCTGCTGGAATATGACGGAAAAAAACAAGATTTAATTAACAGCGGGAAGGGGCAAGATGTCGGTTCTACAAATGATTTAAGTTTCGATCCGCCCTTCCCAGATGCAGAAGTTTGGGCTGCTTTGGTTTTGGGAGTGCGAGATTATGTTCGCAAGTGCGGTTTTTCTAAGGTTGTACTCGGTTTGAGCGGCGGGATAGATTCGGCTTTGGTGGCGGCGATCGCCAGTTGCGCGATCGGGCCGGAAAATGTGCTGGGGGTATTGATGCCTTCTCCTTACAGTTCGGATCATTCGGTTAATGATGCTTTGGAATTAGCCCGAAATCTGGGTATTGCGATCGAAATGTTGCGGATCGACGATTTGATGAAATCTTACGATCGCACTCTCGCCGATTTGTTTGTCAATACAACTTTCGGGATTGCTGAGGAAAATATTCAATCCCGGATTCGAGGCAATCTGTTGATGGCAATTTCTAATAAGTTCGGACATTTGCTGCTTTCCACTGGTAATAAATCAGAAATGTCTGTGGGTTACTGCACTCTTTACGGCGATATGAATGGCGGATTGGCGGTGATTTCTGATGTGCCGAAAACTCGCGTTTATTCGCTTTGTCGGTGGCTGAATGCTGGCGGATATGCAGGGGCGATGCCTCCGTATTCTTCCCCTAGCAAGGAGATAATTCCGATTAATATTATTAGTAAACCGCCTAGTGCTGAACTGAAACCAGGACAAGTTGACCGAGATTCTTTGCCTGATTACGATGTTTTGGATGATATCTTGCAGCGATCGATCGAACATCACCAATCTGTCCCAGAAATTGTGGCGGCGGGACACGATGCAGCGGTGGTTAAATTTGTAGTAAAATTAGTCAGGCAATCGGAGTTTAAACGGCGACAAGCAGCCCCTGGTTTGAAAATTAGCGATCGAGCTTTTGGTACCGGTTGGCGAATGCCGATCGCCAAAGCTTCCTTTTATTAAAGCAATCATTAAAAACTAAATGGTTAACATCGGCGGTACTTTCGGCTTCGATTTTCTCCTAGGAACCCCCAGCAGCGATACGATTAGAGGATTTTCAGGTAATGATACGATTCAAGGTTTGGCGGGAAATGACCTGATTTTTGGCGATCGCGACAATGACTTGCTCGCGGGAAATGAAGGCGCTGATACGCTGTTTGGAGGCCTCTCAAACGATACAATCTATGGAGGACAAGAGTCGGATTGGATTAATGGCGATCGGGGTAGCGATTTGCTAATCGGCGGCGAAGGCAAGGATATCTTGACAGGAGGCGCGGGCGATGATTTATTTGTTATTGACACAACCTCCGCCACATCTAATATTACTGAAGCTGATGTAATTACAGATTTTGGCAGCGGCAATGATAAAATTGTCTTGGCTGATGGCATAAAGTTTGACGATTTGAACATTTTTGTTTCTGACAACCAAACTGTTATGCAAAATAAAAACTCTGGCAACTATTTAGGAGTTGTTTTGGGAAAACCTAACCTGACAGAAACCAACTTTATATCGCTGTTTGGCGGGATAGATATGGGTCAACTTTTGCCAGTTTCTGTGAACACTATTGTGGGCGATCGCCCCCTGGGACTAGAAGTGGCGAAAACTCCCGAAGAACAAGCAATTGGCTTAATGTTTCGCACAGAATTGCCCGAAGACAGGGGAATGCTTTTCCCGATCGCTCCCCCGCGCAATGTGCGTTTCTGGATGAGAAACGTGCAAATCGAACTCGATATGGTTTTTCTGCGCGAAGGCGTAGTGCAAGCGATAATTCCTAAGGTACCGCCCTGTTTGAGCGACACCTGCCCCAACTACGGCCCGGATGTCCCCGTTGACGGAGTTATTGAACTCAAAGGCGGAAGGGCTGCCCAATTGGGACTCAAAGTGGGCGATCGGATTCCCAATTTACCTTAAAAGGTATATGATTTTAAGTAAATCCACCTAATTAAACGTAAAATACAGATGGCTCAAAAATGAGCTACTATAAGTATTCTTCCTTCTTCCTTCTTCCTTCTTCCTTCTTCCTTCTTCCTTACAACCGCATTCAACATTTGTGTATCCAATGAATCCGATTGAATTAAAAATAATCCCCAATCAAACCCAAGACGGTTTAGCTTACCAACATTTGCGCTTGCGAATTACCACTCAAGACGGTATTATCACACCCGATGATTTACAAGGTTTGAAACTTCCTGAAGGCGTTCAATTCAGCCAAGGAATTGTCATTGAAGGTAGAGGAGCAATTTGGTTGTACGGATATTTAGTACACGAATGCCATCCGGCGGCATGGGTTGGATGTTACGATCCGCGATTGCAAGGTGCGGTGGTGGTAGCAACGCACAAGCACGAGGTATCCGTTGGACAAGTAATAAAATTGAGTTTACCAAGTTAGTAAATTTGATCGGGTTTGTAGTGAGGACTTTAGTCCGCATCAAGAAGGACTTTAGTCCTCACTACAAACAAATTGTACAGTGTTATTCGATAAAACTTTTTAAAATCCCGATAATTTTCCCAGGATTCCCTATAAAATACTCATTTATATCGATCGATATAGTTTGCTCTTCTAGCTGCATAAATTTCCAGAGACTGCCCGTTGTCACAACTCCGTAAACTTTCTTAATTTCATTGCCTTTTTGTTGGTTAAACAATTGAGCTGCGATCGTTTCAGCCATACATTGAGCCAAACCCGATTCTATATTATCATTTTTGGCTTCCACTAAAGCAATAACTGGTGCTTCGATAATTAACTGTTCCGGCGATTTGCTAATCAGAAAATCGCAAAATCCGTTTAAACCTCTCTGGCTATCTACCGTAAAATCTTTTCCTGAAAATAAGCCTATCCCATTGTCAAATTGTTTTCTGAGTTCAATCAAGATTGGCGCTACAATCATTTCCGACCTAGATTTTTCCGAGTTAATTGCCAGAGCTAGTGGAATATTGTACTCTAGGGTTTCGGACAAAAACTGGCTGTAGGTAGCATCGGGAATTTCTGCAAAAAGTCCGAATTGTTCGGAGAGAGTTATTCCAAATTCTGACTTGATTTGTTCGAGCTTAAATTGGCTGTAGGGCATTTAAAAGACTCTCCAAAAGAATTGATATCATGTCCGGTCAATTACCATAACAAAAACGGTTCGTTCGTAGTGCGGACGGTCGTCCGCACTACGAACCAATCCGATATCGGTCAATCGACCGGACACGATAGGACTGGTAAGATTAGATGCGATCGCGCGATCGCCAAAAACCATTTAATTTTAATTATCAACACTTAGGACAGTTTCAGGAATTATATCATGTCCGGTCGATTACCATAACAAAAACAGTTCGTATACATCCGTTACATCCGTTAAATAATCCGTTGCCGAACTTCCTTCTTCCTTCCATCCGTTAAATCCGTTAAACCCGTTAAATAATCCGTTGCCGAACTTCCTTCTGCTATAATTTATCCTTTCATAGGCAAAACGATCGCAAATTCAGTCCCAATTCCGGGTTCCGCATTCACCTCGATGCTTCCGCCATGTTTTTCTACCGCAATCTGATGGGCAATTGTCAACCCCAATCCAGTTCCTTTTCCGACACATTTCGTCGTGAACAAATGATCGAATATCTGCTGCTTGATTTCCTCTTTCATCCCGGTGCCGTTATCAGCAATTTTAATTTGAATCTGCCCTTCCCCCAGTACATCAGTGCAAATAGTTATGCGGTTGGGATTTGTGGCAATTTCGCTAAAACTGCGTCCGAAATTTGACTCTTCTAAGGCATCGATCGCATTAGCAAGCAGGTTCATAAAAACTTGATTTAATTGACCGGGGAAACATTCGATTTTAGGGAGGTTGTGGTATTTAGTTATTACTTCGATTTGCGGGCGGTATTCGTTGGCTTTGAGGCGGTGTTTCAAAATTAAAATAGCGCTATTAATGCCATCGTGAATATTAAAAGGAACTTTGTAATCTTTGTCTCCTCGGGAAAAGGTGCGGAGGCTGGTACTGATGCTAGAAATGCGATCGCACCCGACTTGCATTGAATCAATCATCTTCGGTAAATCTTCCAAAACATAATCGATGTCTATCTCTTCGGCATGATTGACAATTTCGCATTTCGGTGCATCGGAGCGATACAATTCTAAATGTTCTATAACATCTGCCAAGCTTCTTTTAGCTTCGCTTAAATTACCAGAAATAAACCCAATCGGATTGTTGATTTCGTGGGCGACTCCGGCGACTAAATTGCCCAAAGCCGACATTTTCTCGCTTTGCACTATTTGCAGTTGCGCTTGCTGCAAATCTTTTAAAGTTTGTTCTAGCTGTTGATTTTGCTGTTGCAAAAGTTCATCTGCTTGCTTGCGATCGGTGGCATCAACACCCAAACCAATAATCCCGATCGTCTCGCCATCAGCATTTTTTAACTGCACTTTCGTGACTTCTATATAGTGTTGTTTGCCGTCAACTAATGTGAGAATTTCGCTGGAGTAATGCGGCGAATCTTGGGCAAGACAGGCGGGATCTGAAACCAAACAGTTCGCTGCATTTTCCCCCAGTATATCTTTGTAATGCTCGACAGCTAGAAAAGCGCTCAGAGGCGCGCCCACATCTAGGCAAAAGGTATTGTTAAAAAACTTTACTTTACCCTTGGGATTCACCATCCAAATCCAAATCGGAGCGACATCAAGAATCGCTTGCAACATTTGTTTCTGCTCGGCAAGCTGAGTTTCGGTGCGGCTAAATTTTGTTAGCAATCGCTCTAATTGTTGGCTGTAATCTTGAGATTTTTGATAAAGCAGAGCATTTGACAAACTGATGGCTGCTTGGGAACACAGGAGATTGAGAAATTGCAAGCGATCGCGGGTGAAAACTCTTGCAGTTAACCGATTTTCTAGATACAAAATTCCGACTAATTTGTCTCGATCGAGAATCGGCCAACACAACAGGCTCTGCGGTTGGTATTTCTGGATGTAGGAGTCGGAATCGCGATCGCAATTTTCAGCGATGTTCCGCACAATCACAGGTTTTAACAAGTTTTTAACGCAGTCAACAATTTTCAGGGGCAGGATCTCGCTGTTTTCATCGAGTGCTGCAGATGGTAAGCCGATCGCCCTTTCGACGCCCAAATTGTCGATCGCGCTTGCTGCAGCGACTTCCCATTTACTGCCGTTTGGTAACAGCAGCGCTGCTTTGTCAGCTTCTGTATTTGCGATCGCCAGTTGCATCAGTTTAGCAATCAGTCGATCGAGTTCAATTTCACTAGAAAGCGCTTGACAAGCTTTTAGCAGAGTTGAAAAAACTCCGAAATCCGACAGGTGACGCGACACAGATGAATGAATAAATGGATGCGCCGAGTAATTTTGGTGGGCTGGTATTGCGACAGTTGCTAATGAATTTGCAGCGATTGTTACTGGCGGCAAAATCGGCGATAACAATTGAGGATAGCGTTTTTTTAAGTCTTCAATTTTGACTGCATCTCCGCAGCGAGCATAGCAATCGCAGGCATCTATCATGTAGACTTGGGCAATTTTTTCTCTGCCCTGGGACAGGTAAAACTTAGCAGCAAGTTCGCACGCGAGAGCTTCTTCATTAACATATTCGTTAGCTTTAGCTCCGGCAATAGCTCGATCGTACAATTCCATTGCTTCTGCTTTCTGCCCCAAAACGCGCCGCCATTCTGCCTCAACCAGATCGAACTTTTGCTGGTAATCGATCGGGGTAAGGTGCGCGGATTCTTTGAGTTTTCTCTGACTCGTCTCAACGCGCTTTAGGATTTGTTTGCGCTCCGTCGGTGCGGCATCTGTATAGGTTGCCAAATGTGCCAGCGTATCGTAAAAGTCGTACATCATTGTTACTAGCATCACAACAAAATTCCCCAAATAAAGTTTGTCTGCATCCTCCTATCGATCTGCTTCGGATTAGGGCGACAATATATCGTGCATCCTTCGCCTTTTTTAAACCGATTTTATACCGCTATATCTGGCTGGTAACAGTCAAGATAAATTCCAATATTGGGAGGTCTCATATATTAGTAAATAACTCTGATATTTTCTAGTTCGTCGAGAATGTCTGTTCGCTTAAGGACTATTTTGAGCAATGGAATTAACAACTGCGATGCAACTCAGTTTTGCATTTATAGTCCGATCGCCTCAATAATTCGCGTATTTTACAGATCCCGAGGGCACTGTAAAAAAAATGCTTTTTGCAAAACACAGATGCTCCTGTTTGCCGCTAGCCGGTTGTCGATCAGGTGCCGCCGAGACAGCAGCCGATCGACAATCGGCGTACAATTGCGCGATCGGGCAATTTCCAGGCATTACTGTCAAATTTACTACATCTACTGTTGCATCCATTTTGACCGATCCCAGCCCAGACTTTAACTTGAGATAGTTAGTTTATCTATCTTAGGGCATAAACAGCATAATTTTCTAGTTGCCGATCGCAAATTATAGTTATCTGTCAAATAACATTTTATACTTGGGCGATCGAAATTAGAGCCTTTTACTTGCGTATAGATTGCTGCGGTTAATCTCATAGCACTTACGCACGGGTAGTCAGAAACCGGGTTTTTTTGCGAAAATTCTTCGCTGTAACCCGAAGATTCGGCAAAAAACCCGGTTTCTTTAGTCCCAAATGCGTCCATGACTGGCTCAAATGCAGTTAAATTAACGCTAAAAACAGTAGGAACACGGAAAGATGGTGTCTTGAAAAATACAGTATATAATTAAGTAAGTTTAATATAGTTCGATCGTGAAACCCGTAAAAGGGCTCCTAGAAAAAGATATCTCTGATGTGGGGGAGCAATTTATCCAAGAATTGCAGAAACAAGGATATACTGTTGCGACTTGAGTTTGATGGTAGAAGCTGGTGCAAAAGCAGCACGGGAAGATTGGCAAAATGTCAACGATTAATTAATAACAATCGAAGTCCTCAACAGGCTGACATATAGCAATCTTAAACTGATCGTTACCAGGCTCTGCCTGGTAATGCAGATCCGGAAGAGCCTCTCTTTACCATAAAAAATGGGTTTAAAGCCTCCCCTTCGTTGCTCGTTACCAGGCTCTGCCTGGTAATGCAGATCCGGAGGAAGAGCCTCTCTTTACCATAAAAAACGGGTTTAAAGCCTCCCCTTATAGGGACAATCAAAAAATTAATTTCCCTCGCTGACAATCCTGGTGCGCGTAAGTCCGAGGTAACTGTTTGCTGTTTGCTGTTTGCTGTAAAATGTTGAACCAGCCACTTCTGAAGAGAGAGGAATGTGGCAGACGTTTAAGTTATTAAATATTCGTTCCTTAGCAGGCTGACATATATATTGCTGGTTATTTGCGAGGAACGAAGCAATCCCAAAAAATTAATATTGCTTCGTTTCTCAACGTTACTTGAAATTAGTCGATCGCATCTGCCGCTCTTTCTGCAGCTCGTTGAGTTCTGTCAATATCTCTATCGACTTTTGCGCGAACCTTGTCCGAAGCATCTTCAGCACCGTATTTTACATTTCGCGCTGCATCTTTGACATTTTCCTTGCCTTGGCTGACATGATCTTTCAGCGACTCAGTACCCTCTGCTGCTCTTTCTTTTGCTCCCTCGGTAGCTTCTTTAACAATTTCTTTTGCTCCCTTCAAGCCGTCGCGAGTGTTTTCTTTAAGGTTAGCAAAACCTTGTTTGGTTTTGTCGCCAAAGTTATCAGCTTTGCGCTGAACCGTGCGAGCATTCTCATTCACCTTATCGCCCATTTGGTCAAGTTTGTCGGACGCATCGTCCCCTACCCGCCGCAAGTTTTCGCCCACGTTGCTGCTAGATTTGGTGTCGATGCGGCGCTGGGCTTCATCCTTGAGAAGCTGAGCTTTTGCTTCTGCTGCTGTAACAGTTGTGTTTCTGGGATCATCATCGCTGTATTGATTCTGGCCGCCTTTATATACGGAAGTTACAGCCTCAGAAGGCACTTCTTCTCTAATTTGGTCGGAGGTTTTTCCTGCCATCACATCAGGGCGACTGCAAGCAGTGCTCACTAATACTAAAAGGCCAGCCATAAACACTGTTAAGATTTGTACAGCGCGAATTTTTTTCAGAAAAGCAGTTAGTCTGTTCATAAAAATGATCCTTTCTATTGTGATACGATCCAATGCCGGGTAGTTTTGTAGATGGCTAGCATTACAAACTTAGGCGCTAAAACACTTTTTTTAGTATAGAAATACAAACAGGAGCTTTTCATCTACCTCAAGTTAGATTTCTCAAGTTGTAGCGGGTGTAGAAGTCATTAGTCATTAGTCATTAGTCATTAGTCATTAGTCATTAGTCGGATGGAAGATGGAAGATGGAAGATGGAAGAAGAAAGATGGAAGAGTTGACAGCAAACAGCAAACAGTTGACAGCTAGCCCGAAAAGCCCGTTGTTGGGTTGACAGTTGATTGATGCAAGATGCCAGATGCCAGAAAAAACGGACAATCCTCCATCTTATACCAATTATTAAAAGTCGCAGTTGTCTGCGCCGGATAGGGCAATGCCTTTTCCCTACTTGGCTGGGTGTTTGGCGGGAAGTGCGCGCTGCGTTGAAAGGTTTTGCATTTTCGGAGCAAAAAAAACCTTCCAGTCAAGAACCAGAAGGAAGGGGGTGTATGATCTCAAGTACAACAATGTCTTTAATCGCAATTGTCGCGGCACGGGGCGATCGCCCACATCTATCTAATGGCTGAAAGTATCTGCACAGTTGCTAATCATTTTGAATAGCTGTTTTTAAACTCTTGCAGAATTCGCCGATCGCCTCTAAACCCTCTTCGGGAGTGCCTTGGGCCAAGCGTTTAACAAAAGCACTGCCAACAATCACAGCGTCTGCACCCCATTCTTTGACTTGACGAGCGTGTTCCGGTGTCGAGATACCAAAGCCCACGCCGATGGGTTTGTCGGTGATGCTGCGGATTTCTTGCAGCAAGTCTTTTGCTCGCGTTTCTAAGCCTTCGCGCACTCCTGTAACCCCCGTCACGCTGACTAAGTAAATAAATCCTTGAGACTGGCGGGCGATCGCCTCTATGCGATTTTTGGGACTTGTGGGAGCAACTAATAATGTTAGTTCAATCCCTAATTTGTTGGCAGGTTGGATGAGACTGTCGGCTTCTTCCAAGGGTAAATCTGGTACAACCAATCCCTGAACTCCAGCACTTTTGATTTGTTGCAAAAAGGTTTCTATACCTCGATACAAAATCGGGTTGTAGTATGTAAAGAGAATTATGGGCGATCGCAAATTTGGACTAACTCTCGCTACCATTTCCAGCACCGGATCTAACCTGGTTCCCCGCTGCAACGCCCTAGTAGCAGCGGCTTGAATCACCGGCCCGTCTGCTAGCGGGTCAGAATAGGGAACACCAAGCTCGATCGCATCTGCACCGTTATCATCCAAAACTTGTAGTGCTTTAGCCGTTGTCTCCAAGTCTGGATCGCCAGCGGTAATAAAAGGAATTAACGCACATTGATTGCTCTTACGCAACTTTTCAAAACAATTAGAAATACTCATTAGTTATGATAGAAGGAAGAAGGAAGAGGGAAGAAGGAAGAGGGAAGAAGGAAGAAGATCGTGCTTATTTTCTGGGAGGTGATATCTGCAATCAATCATCAGTCCCCAGTCATTTGAGAGAGAGTTTGTTACTAACGACTAATCGCTAATAACTCATAAATAACTAATGACTAATGACTGAGGACTAATGACTAATTATCTTTTTCCTGCTCAATTTCGGCTTGAAGTTTGGCTAACTCTTCAGGAGTGAGTGCATCTAGCTGCTTCTGCAAGACAGCATCTTTGTACTCTTTAAGTTGCTCGCTATAGGTCATACTTTGAGTCAGCGCTCGAAATAAATAAGTCACCAGCCAGCCAATCAAGCCAGCAACCAAAAATAACTGACTCCAAATGCCTGCATTCATGCTGTCGAGTCCGGCGAATTGTAGTAGCAAGTAGACCAAGCCACCCGCTACAAAAAAGCCGAGACTGATTCCAATTACGTCAATACGTCTCATTTAAGCTTCTATCTGCCGCCGTTTGGGGCGAAAGTTCAAAAAGGGAGCTAGGAGAAACATACCTGGGAAAAAGAAGAACATCAAGAAGTACATGAAGGCGCGCTCAAAAGAGCTAGCCACGTACCAGCGGCTGTTCAGGTAAGCGTAGGTGGCGGCGGGTACTACCAGGAGGTAGGCTCCGGCCAAGACGGCGTAAAGCAGCAAGGTAATATACATAGATTTGCTTTAGGGGAATAATAACAACGGTAAGGGGGCACAGACGCTCCGCTAGCTGGTTAACTATTGTACCGCTTGGGGAGATACAGCGCGAGTTTTGAGAATTTTTAGATTAGGGGTTGCGTAAATTGGGGTTTGGTTGTAGAATAAGATGCTGTTGCTGTCAGTGGCTCAAACCCACAGCAGCAGCTTGACGAAAGGGGGGTGTGGCGGAATGGTAGACGCTACGGACTTAAAATCCGTTGACCCGAAACGGTCGTGTGGGTTCAAGTCCCTCCACCCCCATCAAAACTAGGTTAAAAGTGCGATATACGCCGATTTTCGACTTCTTAAAAAAAATCGAGAATCGGTGCTTATCTCATTCGACGCAGCAACTCGCAAATTAATCACAAATTCGGTTCCCTTTCCTACTTCAGAATTTATCTAAATTTTCCTTGGATGGGAAACAAAGATTTGAGAGGAAATTGATAAAAATCTTTACATTGCGATTAGTATTTTTACTTAATTAGGGGCTGCGGCCCCAACTATTGGCTGACCTTGTTTTTCGGTTTCTGCTAGTTCTATATTTAATGCCAGCAATTGGTCTAAGATATTGTCACTGTCAGTAAATCCGTAAGCTGCATTACATTGGCGATCGAGCGCTTCATGGAGTTTATAAAGTTGGCTGGTTGGTTCATTAAAAAACTTATTGTAAAGTTGAGTAATTCCCCACTGTTTTGATGACATTTGTTGACTACGGCACAGTAAAATAGTAAAATCGAAACCATCGCATTTCTGATTTCTAAACATTTTCCGTTTTAATACTGTAGTTTCAATACTGTAGCAGGTGCAATCATGGTAAAGTCTCAGTATGAGGGATATTCCGTCGGCACAAAACACACTTTCGCAGTCCGAGAGAATTTTGGCAATGCCAAAGTATATGCACAAAATGCACAGTCAATACTTAACAAAGCTACTGGATTTATCAGTGCTTACGATTTCACGCTAAATCCTTATCGCGGCTGTCAGTACGGATGCAGCTATTGTTATGCTGCTGCTTTTAGCCCTAATTCACAGATGCGGGAGGATTGGGGAAATTGGGTAAT
>Ga0105047_10005988_pt1 | contig 20693 bp, 11 predicted proteins | sample MAT04_FD_78384 | JGI IMG/M metagenome (GOLD analysis project Ga0105047, IMG submission 78384) | Freshwater microbial communities from Lake Fryxell liftoff mats and glacier meltwater in Antarctica - MAT-04 (megahit assembly) | ecosystem: Environmental > Aquatic > Freshwater > Ice > Liftoff...
GCGTCCCTTCTCACAAACCCAGCAACAACCCACAACCCGCCAAACCGCACCCATATCCTTCAACGTCAGCAAAGATCCAACCAGCCTCATCAACGCCAGCAAACCCGCCCGCTACCGACCAGCCACCGAAGCGCCCTCGCGATCAAGCGGATACGTCCCTCGCTGAACCTCGGTCCAGTCCGGCGTGCTCCGCATGATGTCCGGCAGCAGCTCGCGCAGCAGCCCACGCGACGCCTCAGCCAGCTCCGCAGAGTTCTCTACCATCCCCGAGGTCACCTGCACCTTCAGGTAGTACGCGTACACATCATCAAGCTTGAACGCCAGCAAACGCACGCCCTCGGCGCTCGACGTCCACCCGCCGTTGGCGATAAAGAAGTACCCCGCGTGCTGCGTCCCGCCGCCCGGGGCCTGGAACGAGCTGAACCGCATCTCCAGCTTGTCAACGTCCCGCGGCATCCGCACCCGCGCGTCACGCTCTCGCGTCCACGCCGCCAGCACTCGCTGCTCGCGCCCGTCGCGGTCCAGCTTCGTCGCTAGCTCGGTCGCGTCCACGTCCAGAGACCAGCCAGAGACGTCCAGACCCACCGGCAGCGTCTCCGCCGACTTCACCATCAAAAAGCCCGCCGCCGTCAAGCACCGCTCCGGCACATGCGGCACCGTATCGATCATCCCCGTGTAATACGCCAGGTGCAGCTCAAGCACGATCGGCCGCTTGCCCTTGGCCACCGCGCTGTCCTTCTGGCGGTACACGCGCGACAGATAGTTCTTTGTCCCAAGCTCCTCGATCATCTCCTCGGGCATCTGCGCGTCGTTGCCCATCGCGATCCAGCTCGGCGTCTCACGCGCCACCGCGCTGACCTGCCGCCCCTCGTTCGCCTGGATCGGCTTCTTCGTCAGCTGCACGCCCAGCACCGCGATCAGCGTGCTGATGCTCACCGCCGCCACGCCCAGCACCGCCGCCGCGCCGACAAACCCGGGCTGCCGCAGCGCCGACCACGTCAGGCCAGTCCCGATCTCAAACGCGCCGGCCTTCAGTAGCGGCGCACTCGCCTTGGCCTCTGCGACCTTGGCCGCGCCAACTGGGCCCGGCTTCAACGCCTTGGCCGAGGGCTTGGCGGCCTCGTCATTGACCGTCTTGTTCAGCGCCCACGCGATGCACATGAAGACCACAAACCCCAGCGCCAGCAGCACAAACCCGATGAACATGTGCGCCTGCCCACGCGCCACCTCAGGGTTGTACATAGACCCCACACCCAGCACCGCCACACGCACCACGTTCATCGCCAGCGCCACCGGCACACCGCACATAAACAGCGCGATCCGCTGCCACCAGTGCTTCAGCTCAACCAGCGCCACCGCCATGCCAAGGGCCGCAAACGCGATCACCATCCGCATCCCGCTGCACGCCTCCGCGATGTTCAGCGGGATCTTCGCCCCAGTCTGCGGGTGCTGCACCTCCAGCGTGTGCCCCGAAAGGTCCGTCGTCACACCCAGCAGGTTCAGCAGCACGTACCCGCCGTGCGCCGCCATCCCCTGAAGCTGGAACGTGATCGCGATCATGATCCGCTCGCTGATAGTGACCCCAAAGGCCAGAAACGCCAGCGGTAGAAAGATCGGCTGGATCACACGCGGGCCCAGCAGCAGCAGCATCAGCCCGAACAGCCCAAGGATCATCGCCGCACCCTGGCCCATGTGGTTCGACGCCGAGCCAATCTGAAACAGCAAGTAGCACGGCACGCTCAGCAGCAGCGGGATCAGCCCGGGCCAGAACACCACCGGCCGCAGCAGCCCAAGCTCCTCACGCGCCCGCCAGAGCATGTACAGGCTGATCACCGGGATGAAGTACGCGTGGCTCCAGTCCGCGTTGTCACGGCTGAAACGGTGCTGCTGCAAAAAGAAGAAGTGGAACACCAGCATGAACAGCAGCCCAAGCACAAGAACCATCACCGCGGCGGGCATCGAAATGAAACCGCCGCGGGAAACTCCACGGCAAACCCCACCCCCACCCTCACGCTGGTTGACCCGATTTTGGCCCATCGCTGCTGTGCTGCCTCCGACCCGATTACGCCCGTAGCGCTGTGAAGTTCGATTCACGACCCACGACCGCCTCTGTCACTCGCGCCTGCGCGGCCTTAAAATAAAGCCCCGAACCGTGCCCCAATCTCAATCCAACGCCCCATAATCCCCAGGCTCAACCGGCCCGGCGGGCCGACGCCTCACGCGCCGCTCGCCCGTTTATCCGACCGTTCTGCCTCTCCCGATGCACTGGGGCCCGTTCGTGCAGGCACACGCACCTACACACCCACGCCGCCGGCCGCCACGCCGCTGGCACCCGCGCCGCCACGCACCTACGCCCCCACGCCCCTACGCCCCTTCGCCCCTTCGCCCGATCAGAACCCGTTGATGCCGGTCTGCTGCGGACCAAAGATGTCGAACCCGAAGTTGCGGTCCAGGATGAATCCGAACCCGTAGCTGGCGCGGAAGCCGTTGCGGATGACCGCCAAGGGCAAGGCCCAGAAGTTCGTGCCCACGTTGATCATGTCCCCGTCACGCAGGTACAAGTCGGGCTGCGTGCCCTCCTTGATCGCCCGGTAGTTCAGACGCACCGTCGCCTGGCGATCGGCACCGACAAACCGCGTGATATCCACGCGCTCAGGGATAGCGATGTCACCCAGCCCGCCCGCCGCCACGATCGCACGCGTCAGCGTCAAGGTCCCCACCGTCGGCAGCGAGTACGGTCCCGGACGCTGAACCTGACCCTCCACGTACACAAGCCCCTCCGTCGGGCTCGGCACACGGATGATGTCGCCGGGCCGGATCACCACGTTGTTCTGCGCTGACCCGCTCAGCAGGCTGCCCAGCGGCACACGCAGCACACGCTGGGTCAAGATGTCCTGCGCCACGTTAATGTTCACGCCGCGCGCGCCACCCGCCAAGCCCGACACGCTCGACGCCGCGACCCACTGACCGTTCACAAAGACCCAGCGGCTTCCGCCCGGGCTGGTCATGGTCGAGCCGCGCGACTGCACAGGCTGCGTCCGCCCCGCCCCGCCGCCGCTGCTCGCGCCCGAAGGCCCGCCGGTCCGCGCCACCGTGTCAATGTCGATCATCGGCATCTGCCCACGCTGCCCGCCCCCCACCCTTACCGGCTCAAGCACCGAGGGCGAAGGCTGCGGCTGCGACGGCGGCGCGCCCAGCGAATCAATCAGATCAATCACGCTCTCGCCCCTGCCGGGCACAGGCACCGTCACCGTCTTGCCCGGCTCTGCAGGCTGGTTGATGTCGGTGCCGGAACCCGTCGCGTCGCTAGGGCGAAAACGCCCCGCCGCACGGTCGCTCAGCGCCACCGAGCGGATCACATACACATACTGCGTCTGCTCCTGGAACCGACCCGACTGCGTCAGCGCTTCGAGAAGGCGGAACTCGGGCCGCGGAATCTGGTACGTCCCCGGGTTGGTCACCCCACCCATGATGTTGTACGTCAGCCGCCGACGCGCCAAAATATTCACCGACGTCACCGGCTCGTTGAGCACCTTACGCGCCTTGTACTGACGCGCAATCGCCTCGGCCGCCTCATCAGAGCTCATGCCCGCGACATACACCGTCGCCAGCTGCGGCAGGTCGATGAACCCGCGCGGGTCCACCGTCCGCTCAAACCGCTCGGCCGCACCGGGGTTGAACAGCTCGTTGATGATCACCTCGACTGTGTCACCCGCGTCAACCCGGTAGATGTCCACCTCGGGGATCAGGTCTTCGCTGGTGACCTTGGCAAAGTCCGCCATGTCCGGCGAAGACGAGCCCTCAACCGCCGCGAGCCGATCCAGCACCGGCACGATCGTCGGCGTGTTTTCCCATCGCCCCACGACCCCGGGGTTCATGTACGAGTCGTTCTCGCACCCCGCAAGCCCCCCTCCGCCCACCACCACACACAGCGCCCCGGCCAGCAGCAAGATAGTGGCGGCGCGGCCCCGCCCAGAGCGCGACGCAACCGCGGGCCTCGCCCGGTCAGTGGTGATGTGCCTTGAGGTAACGCGGGGGCTGCAATCCTGGCTCACGAGCCGTCTCCTTCCTACCGAGCCCCCTTACCTAAGGGTGTGCCCAGTAGGGACTACCGTATCCAATCCGCTGAAAACCTGCCGTCCAATCCGCCGTCCAATTCGCAAACAAGTCAACATTGTCTAGTCCAAATCCCGGGTTGACCCGGGGTTGACCAGTCACCTCTCGAAGGCCCTCACACCTCTTCAGGTGTGTCAATTCGGACGCCGAGAGGGCCTCGGTGCGTCCGCAAACTCTTCCATCGGCCACTGCGGCCCTGCGGCGTAGAGGTTCCCCGCCTTTTCTACGTCCCGACACGCCCCACGGCTCCACCAATGGCACAGCCAGTCGGCATCGCCGAGCTCGTTCAACTACTCCACCTTACCCCAGAAACACCCTCCGGACCAGCAACCCGGTTCAGAGCGCAAACAGTGCGCCTTCAACCCTGGGGGTTTGGGCAAACCCACGATCCGTCGGCTGTCTTCCACCCCCCCACCCCCGCCACGCCCCTCTCCTCCGTGCACCTACCATGGCTTCACCAATGGACCAGCATCTTCCAGGCTCTGCCAGTGAGCAGGCGACCGCCCGCACCTTGGCCCGGCACCCGCGTCCGGCAGGTGGGGACCCGCTTCGCCGCCTCGACGCACCGGCCTTCTCGCTCTCGGGCATGGTCCTCAACAACGACCCCCACGACCCCCGCGACCCCCACCACGCCACCCAGCAGCTGGTCATCAAAAAGAAGCCGCCGTGGCTCAAGGCCAAGGTCCCCGGCGGCCCGGGGTACGAAAAGCTCAAAGACCTGCTCGCCAAGGCCAACCTCGTCACCGTCTGCCAAGAGGCCAGCTGCCCCAACATGGGCGAGTGCTGGTCGCGCGGCGTCGCGACCATCATGATCCTGGGCGACACCTGCACCCGCGCGTGCGGGTTCTGCAACGTCAAAACCGGCCGCCCCGCGACACTGGACAAAGACGAGCCGCGCCGCGTCGCCGAAAGCCTCCGACAGATGACCGCCGGGACCGGTCTAAAGCACATCGTCATCACCAGCGTCAACCGCGACGAGCTGCAAGACGGCGGCGCATCGATCTGGGCCGAGACCATCACCCGCACCAAGGACGCCTGCCCCGGGCTCTCTATCGAGGTGCTGATCCCCGACTTTGAAGGCCACTGGGCCGCACTGCAGATGGTCATCGACGCGCGCCCGCACATCATCAACCACAACCTTGAGACCGTCCGGCGGATGTACCCCGCCGTGAGGCCCAGCGCGAAGTTTGACCGCAGCCTTGAGCTGCTCCGCCGGGTCAAGGAGCAGGGCCTGGTCGCCAAGACCGGGATCATGGTCGGCATCGGCGAGCGCGACGCTGAGGTGCTTGAGCTGATGGACGAGCTGATCGAGAAGACGCGCGTGCCGGGCTCGGAGCCGGATTCGAACTCGGGGCCGGGGCCAGGGCCTAGTGGGGGCGGGGGGACAGGCAAGAGCCCAAAGTCCTGTGACATCTTGACTATCGGTCAGTATCTGCAGCCGACGCGCAACCACCTGCCCATCGACCGTTTCGTAACGCCCGAGCGGTTCGACGCGTACCGCCAGGCCGGGCTGGCCAAGGGCTTCCGCGTGGTTGAGAGCGGCCCGCTGGTCCGCAGCAGCTACCACGCCGACCACCAAGCCGACGAGCTCAGTGATGTCGTCAGCGAGCGCGACCGCGAGATGCGCCGGCGCATGGACGGGCTGCTGGAGCGGTAAGGCGGCACCGAGCGCTACGGGAACAGCGGGACCAGCTTCCCAAACACACCCTCGGTCTCGACCACCGGGCCGGCGGCAAAGTACATGTGGTTGGTGTAGCCCAGCGTCACGCCGTTGCCGAACAACATGCCCCAGAGCCCATCGATCTCGAAGGGCTTGCCGTCGGCGTCGCGCATCACGTCCACGTACACGCCCGTCTCAAGGTTGTACGCCAGCACGCGCCCGTCGCCAAAGTTGCCCACCAGCAGGCAGTTGCTCAGCGCACCAAAGTCTTTGGGCGCCAGCGCAAAGCCCCACGGCGCGTTGAGCATGGCGTGGCTCCCAAAGCTCCGCAGCAGGCGGCCTTCGAGGTCGAACTCACTGATGAACCCGTACCCCGGATACGCCTCGGCCTCGCCCGGGTCGTTGCCCAAACGGGCCCACGCCGCGTACAGCTTCCCGTTGATCTGCTGCAGGTTGTAGATGTTGAAATAGTCGTCAACGCTGGGGTCCTTGAAGTCGCCGGCGATCGCCGTCTCCTTCCACTGCCCGTCGTAGACGCGGACCTTGCGGTTGCCCCAGTCGCACACGTAGAGGCGGTTGCCGGTGGGCGCCTCGGTCACGGCACACCCGGTGAAGACCGCGCTCTCTCCCCCGATGTCAATCACGTTCACGCTCTTGGTCTGGTCGGTCGTCCAGGCGCTGACGGTCCCGTCAAGGGTCACGAACACAAACTTGGCCGAGCCCCTCTTGCCCTCACCCTCGACCACAAAGTCCTGGCTCGTAAAGCCCGTGTAGACCTGACCCGTGGGCTGGCTGGCCTTCTGGACCCGCGCGTGCACCTTGCCCACCGGGATCTCCACCACCTCAAGCTCGTCGCGCCCGAACTCCACGCCCGGCGCATCGCCGATGTACGTTGTGGTCGTCCCGCTCCCGGCGTTGGTGATCCACCAGTGCCCGCCCTTGCCCGGCGGACGGATCGTCACGCCCCACGCGTTGGCGAGGCGCTCATCCACGAAGAAGTGCGGCTTGTACTCGGCCTTGGTCGCCACCAGATTGACCTGCACGTACGCGTTGCGCTTGAGCGTGCGCGGCCCCGCGTCGGGCACGTAGAACTGACCCTCGCCGATCTTGGGCTCAAAGGACGGGTAGATCTGCGCATGAGCGCGCGTGGTCAACCCCGCGGCAGCGAGCAGAGCGAGCGCCAGAACCTTGGATGAGCGATAGAGCATGGGTTGACTCCGTAAATCGGGAAGAGTCGCGTTGCGCTTGAGCGTGCGCGGCCTCTGACGGGCGGTGGGAGCCATTGGTATCCCGAGCTTGAGCAAGATGGAACCTACGCGCTGCAACCTTCGCGCAGTCTTGATGATTCAGCGAAGGTGCCTGCGCAGGCACGCCGCAATAGCAACCGAAGTGCTGCTCACTTCGTCAAGATTGCGCAAGCTTTGTGTGAATGCGCGCGGCTCCACCCAACACGGTGTCGGTTGCTGTGGCGTAGCGCAAACAACAGACTGAGGTCAACGCCCCTACGCCCAACAACCTTCACTAAGCCTTCTCCAATCCTTGACAGAACTTCCGCACCGCGCCGTTAACGTTGACTCGCCTTCCGCTGCGATGTGCCGCGGTGGGCAATGTTCGACCGCTGGACACGACCCGCCCGCCCGACCTTTGGAGGAGCTCTCATGCGCTGTATGATCCCGTGTATCTTGATCGCCCTCGCCGGCCTCACCGCCGCCGCAGTTGCTCAGCCCGCTGTGCCTTACGCTGGTGGCGCGTTCCGTGGCCCCTCGACGCTGCAGGACCCGTTCATGATTCCCTCGGCCAACACCAGCGGTGTGGCCTTCTACTCCATCGCCAGCAACGGCGGTGTCATCAGCCCAACGCTCACTCTGCCCGATGAAACCTTCCCCAACACTGACGGCGTCACCACCCGCCTCGTCGGCATCCCCGACGGCATGGGCGGGTTCTACCTCAACGCCGCCGAGGAGGCCAGCGGCGTCATCACGCTGCTGGTCAACCACGAGGTCGGCTCGGCTGTCGGCCCCACGCAGGTCTGGGGTTCACGCGGGTCGTACGTCTCGGCTTGGAAGGTCCGCAAGAGCGACCTGGGTGTCAACGGCGTCGAGGCCGCCACGCACAACCTGATCCTCTGGTCTCCCAACGGCACCACCGGCGCGCTGACCGGCGGCAGCTTCATCGGCCCCTTCAACGCCGCCAACCCCGCCCCCGCCAACGGCGCCATGGGCCGCTTCTGCTCTGCTGACCTCGCACCCGTCACCGCCTACTTCACGACCATCGCGGGCGTGGACTACGGCACCACCAAGCGCATCTTCCTCAACGGCGAGGAGGTCGGTGCCGCCGGCCGCCCCATGGCCCACATCGTCGAGGACGATCTCTCGATCGAGACCCCGCGCCTGGGCGACTTCTCATGGGAGAACTCTGTTGCCAACCCCTTCTCGCAGCTTAAGACCATCGTCGCTGGCGCCGACGACAGCACCCCCGGCCAGATCTACATCTACATCGGCGACAAGCTGCCCGCCGCCGGCCCCGGCAACACCGTCCAGAAGGCCGGCCTAATCGACGGCAAGCTCTGGGGCTTCAGCATCCCCAACCCCCCCCGCAGCTCCGCCGCCGGCAACCAGGCCCGCGAGGACAACACCAACGCAATCGGTGGCAACGGCATCGGCGGCTCAACCCAAGAGGGCCGCGTCGAGAGCAAGCGCTTCACGATGATCGATGTCGCCGCCGCTCAGAACGACCGCTTCGGCAACCCCCTGGCCGCGATCAACATCGACAACTTCAGTGGCGCCAACCTGCAGTCCCGCTCCGACGCCCTGAGCATCCTGAACATGGCCCGCCCCGAGGACATCGCCTGGGACTCCAAGGACGCCAGCAAGCTCTACATCCTGACCACCAATTCCTTCGGCCAGCCCAGCCGCGTCTGGCAGATGAAGTTCGATGACGTCACCCAGCCCGAGCTCGGCGGCGTGCTAAGCATCTTGGTTGACGGCCAGCGCCTCAGCGGCATCACCTCGAGCGTCACCCGCTTCGAGACCGCCGCCGTCTCTACCCCCGTCGGCCCCCAGGCCGCCACCACGACCATCGAGATGATGGACAACTTCGGCGTGCTCGCCAACGGGCTCATGTACATCCAGGAAGACGTTGGCGGCCAGGCCCGTTACGGCCGCATGTGGCAGTACGACATCTACCGTGACTCCATCAAAGAGATCGGCGTCAGCACCCCCGCGCTGTTCACCAGCGGCCAGCCCGGCTTCCTGACTATCGACGAGGAGACCAGCGGCGCGTTCGACGCCTCTGACACCCTGGGCAAGGGCTGGCTCATGATGTGCATGCAGGCCCACCTGTTCAACCCCAACAACAATCTCGTCGAGGTTGGCCAGCTCTTGGCCCTCTTCGTCCCCGAGGCCAAGCGCCTCTGCGAGGTTGATATCGCCTCCGGAGGCGACCCGACCCGCCCCGACGGCGAGCTGACCGCCGACGACATCCTCGCCTTCATCAACGCCTTCTTCGCCAACAACCTCGCCGTCGCCGACTTCTCAGGAACCACCGAGGCCGGCCGCGCCGACAACGAGCTGACCGCGGACGACATCATCCGCTTCGTCGGCCGCTTCTTCAGCAACTGCAACTGATCTAAACGGCAGCGAGGCCTCGGGCCCTAACGCCGCGTGAAATCACCACAGGGGGTCGGGCCAACGCCCGGCTCCCTTCTTTATTGGCTTATCAAATCCGCCTGAGCCAATGTGCAGATGTCGCAGTGCGCCACAGTGCAAACGAGCCAATGAGCTCCTGAGCCAATGAGCCCATGCGCGCATGCGCTTCTGTACATCTGTTCAGCCGCCCGATCCCAATTCCCCGCGCCTACCTCGTCTGCTGCGCGCTCAGCAGGGCGTAAGCCGCGACAAGCTGCGGGTTGTTCTCCATCCATCGATCATCAAGGGTCATAAACGATCCGTCCTCGCCCTGCAACGCCGTCAATCGCGCCACCAGCGCCGCGCGCCAATCCACCACCGCGCCGTCACCACCGCTGAACGGCACGCTGCTCATGAGCACCGGCCGGTTGCCGATGCGCGCCGTCCGCAGCACGCTCCAAGCCTTGGCCGCGTCGTCATCGCTGGCCAGCAGCAACTGCCAAACGCCCAACTGCCCACCATCACCATCGCCCGCACCCACGCCCGCACGCACGTCGTCCAGCCGCACCGCCGCGCTGAGCTTGGCAACGCCCTCGAGCTTCTTGCTCCACACCGCCGCCGTCGCGCCGCTAGCCACCGCCATCACGCTCGACCGCAGCGGCTCGCGCCCGCGCACCGCGAGGTTCGCCAGCCCCGACGCCCGCATCGCCCGTGAGTGCATCACAAGATAATAGTAATACCCGTCGGTTCCGATACCAGGGTTCTCATCGATCGAGTAGTGCTCTTGCATCCAGCCCAGCGCCGCCGTCACGCGCGGATCGTCCTTGGTGAGGCCCGCGAACAGGTAGCTCTTAAATCCCATGTACGTTACGCTGCCGTAGGCACGCAACATAGAAACCACGCTCCCATCGCTGAGGGTTTCGTCGATACTGCCGGCGAACGACTGACCCCTGCCCAGCGTCTCGGCGTTCTCCGCCGTCGCGTAGACGAACCCGCCCTGACGCGTCCCATTCGCGAACGCCTGATCGTTCACCACCGCCACCGTGCCGCTCGCGTCGGTCACCGCCGCCAGCATCTGGCAGCGCTGCAGGAACACCAGCGCCCGCTGCACGGCCTCATCATTCGCGGGCACCTCCGCGTCGTAGAACGCCTGCAGCGCAAACGCCGTGTTCGAAAGATCAGGCCGCCCGCGATTCCCGTAACCCCACCCGCCAAAGAACGGATGGTCCTGCGCAACCAGCGCCGGGGCCTCCTTCCCGCCCGCGCCGCCAACGCCCACCGGGTTCGCCGCCCCCCACTGGTTGCTCTTTAGAAACACCACGCCCTTGCGCACGCCCTCGCGGGCCCGATCACTATCAACCCGTGCCAGCGCCGACACGCTAATTGCCGTGTTGTAAGACGGTAAGATCGTGTCGTAGATCCCACCATCGGGCTGTTGGAACGAGAGGATGTACTCCACCGCGCGGGCCACGCTAGGGTCGCTCTGCGTGACCCCCGGCTCCATCAACATCCCGCTCACCACCAGCGCCGTGATCGCCGGTAGGTTTGGCTGGCCCGGCTTCTCCGGCACGCTCCAGCCCCCCCCGGCGTGCTGCTGCGCACGCAGAAAGCCGATCGCGCGAGCCGTCAGCCGATCCCGCGCCGCGGCGTCCATCGGCGCACTCTTCGGCGCACTCTTCGCTTCCGCTGCCGCCACCGCCGGCGCGCCAGCCGGGACCACGCCCGACCCAAGCTCTACAGGCCCGCCAGGCCCACCAGACCCACCAGGCGCACCAGGACCGCCGTTGGCACGCACCACACGCGCAAGCTCCGCCGACGCAAGCCCGACGAGCAGTGCGAGAATCAAGACGCTAGCGGTGCGTGTTGTCATGCCCAGAACATAGCACGCTCAAGCCCACGCAGAGCCCGCACACTCACCCCAGCTTCTTCAGCAGCCCGCCCTCGCGCGCGGCGTCAAAGCTGCCCGCTGTTTGTCTCGCTCGTAGCGACAAGATCCACCGGCCAGCTCACCCCAGCACGCGGTCGAGCTCGGGCTTGGTCGTCAAGCCCTTGGCGATCTTCTCGGCCCCGTCGTCCATCATCGTGCGGAAGCCCGCGACCCGCGCCGCCTGGAACAGCCGCACGCTGTCGGCGCGCGTCGCCGTCAGTTGCCGAAGCTCGTCGTTCATACGCATGATCTCAAACACGCCCACGCGCCCGTAGAAGCCCGTGCCCAGGCACCGCTCGCACCGCACCGCGCCTGCGGGCCAGTGCGCCGGGTTGTCAAGCCCGCGCCCAAGCACCCCGCCGGGCATGCTCTGACCCTTGATCCCCGCCAAATACCCCGGCCCGTGGCAGTCAGGGCACACGCGCCGCACCAGCCGCTGCGCAATCACCGCCAGCAGCGTGCTGGTCAGCAAGTACGGCTCGATGCCGATATCAAGCATGCGCGCAATTGCGCTAGGCGCATCGTTGGTGTGCAGCGTCGCCAGCACCAGATGGCCCGTCAGGCTTGCCTGCACCGCGAGCTGCGCCGTCTCTGCATCGCGGATCTCACCCACTAGGATCACGTCGGGGTCCTGACGCAACAAACTACGCAGCCCCGTCGCAAACGTCACCCCGCGCTTCACGTTCACCTGCGTCTGGCTGATGCCCTCGAGGTGATACTCCACCGGGTCCTCGATGGTCATCACGTTCCGGCTCGCCCGGTCAACCCGCCCCAGCGCGCCGTACAGCGTCGTGGTCTTGCCAGAGCCCGTCGGGCCAGTCACCAGCAAAATCCCCGTCGGGCGCCCGATCAGCTCGGCCAAAGACTCCTGCATCGGCCCCGCCATGCCCACCTGGTCAAGGCTCAGCTTCGTCTGGCTCTGGTCAAGCAGACGCAGCACCAGCCGCTCGCCGTACACCGTCGGCACGCACGAGAACCGGATGTCAATCTTGCGGTTGCCCACCCGCACCGACGTGTGCCCGTCCTGCGGGCTGTGCCGGTTCGCGATGTCCAGCTCCGTCATCACCTTCAACCGGCTCGAGATCGCCGGCGCCAGCGCCAGCGGCGGGCTGAACGCGTCCACCAGCATCCCGTCGATCCGGAACCGGATCACCAGCTTGTTCTCCATCGGGTGCACGTGCACGTCACTTGCACGCCGACGAAGCGCCTCGAACAAGATCATGTTCACCAGCCTGATCACCGGCGTCTGACGCGCAAGCTGCAAAAGGTCCGTTGACTCCTTGATCGAGCCCACCGCCGTCTGCAACGCGCGGTCGTCCAGCGGCAGCTCCTCGACGATCTCCGTCACAAGGTCCTGCCGCTGCTCAAACCCGCGGTTGATCAGGTTCGTCACGCTGCCGCGCGGGGTCAGCACCAGCCGCACCGGCATGCCCAGCGTCTGCTCGAGCATGCTGAACGCCGCGGGCTGCAACGGCTGGCTCGTCGCCACGTGCATCACCTGCCCGTCAGACGCCAGCCCCGCGTACAGATGCCGCCGCGCCGCCGATGGCGTCACAAGCTCATAAAACCGCGACGACGATTCGCTCAGCCGCGGCTCGCTCTCAAACCGCAGACCCGTTCGCTCCGCCAGCCGCGCCAGCCCCTGGTGCTCATCGATCGCCAGCAGACTCAGCAGCGTGTCCCATGGCTCGGCGTCGCTGCCCGGCAAATCAGGAAAGCTCTTCAGCTGCTCGGCGCGCGGCGACAGCACGCCCAGCGTTTGCGCCACCCGCGCCCATCGACGCTGCTGCTCGGCCGCCGCTGAACTCACCAGCGCGCCACCCTGGCCACTACCACCGCCCGACTGCGCGGCACCCATCACGCCCCCCAGCGCGCCCCCCTGCGCGCCCCCGTTGCCAGAGGACCGAGAAGAACCCGAGTTCAGTGGAGCTTTCGCCAAGGTGTCACTCACTCACGCATTCATTCATCGACTCGTGTACCCGCCCCATCGTTCACTCGCCACGCGACGGCCCACGCGTCAGCTCCGTCGGCCGAGGCTCGCCCCGCCCAGCCTGCCCCGGCACAGCCGGAAACTTCAGCTTCGGCACCGGTACAAGATCCGGAGTTGCTCCACTGCCCGGACGGTCGCGCTCCGGCGGACGACCAGGCGCATTTGAGTTCGTCGGGTCCACCGGCACCGGCGCAGGGGCCAGTGGCGGCGCAGCAGGAGCTACCGGCACAGGAGCCACCGGCACAGGCGCAGCCGGCGCGGGCGACGCGCCACGCCTGCCCGGAGGCAAGATCTCGATCGCCTCAGGAATCACCGCCGGAAGGTCAGCATTGATCTTCACACCCGCCGCAGGACCCCGGCTAAACAACCTCAGGTCGTTGCCCACCGGGTCGCGCATCACCCGCGGCGTGATGAACACATACACCGTCTGGCGACGCTTCGTGTCCGTCGTCCGCTTGAAAAGCTCGCCCACCAGCGGAATATCACCCAGCAGCGGCACCTTGAAGATCACCTTGCGAGAGTCGTCCAGCGTCAGACCGCCCACCACGATCGTGCTGTCGCTCGGGATCGTCGCCGACTTGCTCGACACCCTGTTCTCGCTCCGCGGCGGCGGGATCCCGTTCGCGCTCGTCCCGTCAAAGCTCGAAAGCTCGATCTCGTACTCAAGGCTCAGCAGGTCGCCGCTCGAAATCCGCGGCCTGACCTTCAGCCGCGGGCCCGCGTCCTGATACCCACCAAAGCTCGTCTGGAACTGCGGGTTCGTGCCCCCGCCAACCGACGTCTGCGTCGTCGTCGCCTCCTGCCGAATGCTGGAGATCTCCGCCTCTTCGTTGTCGTCCACCAGCAGCTGCGGGTTCGCCACAATCCGTGTGTCGGTCGTCCGCGCGAACAGGTCGATCACCAGCGGCACCATGTTCGACTTGATGATCGCGAAGTTCAACCCCTGCGCCGTGCCCACCGTCGGCCGCCCCAGAATCCCGCCCGTCCCCGCCGTCGCCGCGAGCGTCCCCTCGAAGATCGTCCGCAGCGCCCCGCCGGTCCCCTCGGCGTTGATCAGCTGGCTCTCGATCCCAAGCCGGAAGTCCTCGTCGTCGTTGATCACCACGATCTTCGCGTCGATGTACACCTGCGAGCGCCGCTGGTCCAGCCGCTCAATCAGCCGTTGAAACTGCGGCTGCAAGCGCTGCGGGGCCTTGACAATCACCTGGTTGTTGCCCTTGTCCGCCAGCACAAAGACCTGGTCAGACGCCACGATCTCGCCGATCCCCGAGCCCCCGGTGTCCACCGCCGCGATGATCCCCTCGGGCGTCAGCACGGGCTGGAAGTTGTTGCGACGCTGATTGCCACCCTGCCCGCCGCCCTGCCCAGGCACCAGCGGGCTCTCGCCCGCGGGCACCGTGTTGGTGATCATCCCGCGGATCACCTCCGCGGTCTTCTCGCTGTCGGCAAACCGCAGCTTGTAGAACTCGTACACGACCCGCTCGGACTGGATCGGCTCCCTGAACTCATCCACCAACTGCTTGACCCGCGCATGCTGCTGCTCAGTCCCGTAGTACATAAACCCGCGCTGCTCAGGATCAAGCACGAACACCGGCCCGGCCGCGTCGCCGCCGCCCTGCTGCCGCGCGGGGTTGAACGCCTGCTGCCCCTGCGCGTCAAACTGCCCCGGAAAGGCCTGCGCCCCGCCCCCACCCCGCATCGACTGCAGCGTCGTCACGTCACCAAGGCCCTGCCGCCGCGCCTGCTCCGCCAGCGGGATCGCCGCTGGCCCCACCGGGTACCAACGCGGGATCAAGCTGTTGGGCACATCAACCACCGCCAGCAGCCGCGTGATCAGCGTGACCTCCTCCGGCCGCCCACGCAGGATCAGCGCGTTGGAGTTGGCCTCGGGCACTAGCCGCTCAGCCAAGTTCGACATGCTCCCGCCCGCACCGCCCTGCGCCTGCTGCATGAACTGCTGCGGGTTGTTGGGGTCCTGCACGCCCGGCACCACGCTGCGCTGCACCTTGCCCAGCAGCTCAAGAATCCGCGCCTTGGCCGTCAACGCCGAGATCTGCTTGATCTCAAACCGCGTGAACTGCAGGTCGATCTGCTCCTTGCTGATCCGCTCAATCAGTGACCGCACCATCGCGATCCGCCGCGGCGTGTCGTTGATCACAATCACGCCCATGTCGTCCAGGTACGCCACGTTCACACCGCCCGCGGGCGCCGGCTGCCCGGGCATGCCGCCGCCACTGCTCCGCAGCGCCGTCTGCAACACCGTGCTCAGCGAGCTCGGACGGATCCCCTTGGTCGCCAAAATCTGCGTCGTGCTCAGCGGATCATCACCCACCCGGCTGCTCGCCAAATCCGTGATCGGCTTGATCACCCACACAAACTCCGCTTCTTTGGTCAGGTACTGTCCGTTCCGCTCCAGCAGATAGCTCAAGAACTCCAGCAGACGACCCTCGGGCACGTCCACCGGCGTCAGCAGCCAAACCTTCTTGTCCGCCAGCGCCACATCGCTGGCGATGATCTGGATCTTGCTCTTGCTGGCCACAAAGTCAATCAGCAGCTTCACATCCACCGGCTCGCTGTAAGGGCCGATACGCACGTGCCCCGCAGGCACCGGGCCCGGCTCATCACCAGCAATCCCATTAGCGCCAGCACCAGGACCCGTCACATCCGCCGGGGGCACGCCCGGCTCTGCGGCACCCGCCGGCTGCGCTTCACCCGCTGGCTGCGCTTCACCCGCCGACTGCATCTGGCCAGGCTGCTCCTGCATCGCGCCGGGCGCAAGCGCCTTCTCGTTGCCCGGCTCCGCCAGCGCCAGCGCCGCGCACGAGCCCGCAACGCCCATCAGCACCATCACCGCCGCGATCAATCGTCCCGCCGTAGGTACGCGCTTCATGACATGATTCTCCGCGAACCGCCGCCAACTACTACGCCAAACCATCTCGCCCACGCCCCCAGCACCTCTCCATCGGCCCGCGCACGCCGCCGCCAGCACGCGCTGGGCGGAGGATATACCGACACCACCGCCCCAGGTCGCATCTACGCTCACGCCATGCGTGTCGTCAGCCTCCTGCCCTCTGCCACCGAGATCCTTTTCGAGCTCCGCGCCGGGCACCTGCTCGTCGGCCGCTCGCACGAGTGCGACTGGCCCCCGCAGGCCGCCGCCGTGCCCGTCGTCACAAGCACCGCGCTAGACCACGCCGCCAGCCCGCTCGAGATCGACCGCGCCGTCCGCCGCGCCATGGCCGACCACCAGCCCCTCTATCACCTTGACCACGCCCGCCTCGCCGCCCTCGCCCCAGACCTGGTGCTGACCCAAGACCTCTGCCACGTCTGCTCGCTTGACCTCGCTGGCGTGACCGCCGCGTGCAACCAGCTCGAGCACGTCCCGCGCGTGCTCTCACTCAACCCCACCACGCTCGAAGGGATGCTCGACGACGTCCTGACCCTTGCCGACGCCGTGGGCCTTTCCGCCGCGGGCGTCGAGGCCGTCACGCGCCTTCGCGGGCGCATGTATCAAGCGCAGGAGTACGTCAACCAGTTCACCAGCGTCGCAAGCTGCGTGGTGCTTGAGTGGACCGACCCGCTGTTTGTCGCCGGGCACTGGACGCCGCAGATCGTCGAGCGCGCAGGCGCCTGGCACCCGCTCAACCCGACCGTACCGGTCGCCAACGCCGGCGCCGCCGCCGGGCCCATCGGCCTCACCCAGCGCACCGCCGGCAAGAGCGTCACCGTCCCCGCCGCCGTCCTCGCCGCCAGCCGACCAGAGGTCATCGTCATCGCCCCCTGCGGCCGCACACTCGCCCAAGCCCGCGAAGACGCCCGCGCGCTGACCCGCCAACCCTGGTGGCCCACGCTCCCCGCCGTCCAAAGCAACCGCGTCGCCATCGTCGACGGCAACCAGTACTTCAGCCGCCCAGGGCCCCGCCTTGTTGACGCCCTCGAATGGCTCGCCGCGTACATCAACCACCGCCCCGACGCCATGCCCCCCAACTTCGCCTGGCAACCACTCGACTAACCCAGCACCACCGCTCCCTCTTCCATCTCTCTCGCGTCCCTCTCTCCCTCGATCCCTGTCTCCTCTTACTTCGCCGGATACTCAAACACGCCACGCCCACTCTTATCACCAAGCCGCCCCGCGATCACCAGCTGCTTTAGCAGCGGGCACGCCCGGTACCGGTCGTTGTTGAGCCCTTCCGCAAGCACATTCATAATGTGCACGCACGTGTCCAGCCCGATGAAGTCCGCCAGCCGCAGCGGGCCCATCGGAAAGTTGCACCCCAGCTTCATGATCCCGTCGATCGCCTCAGGCTCCGCAACCCCCTCCATCCACGCGTAAAACGCCTCGTTGATCATCGGCATAAGCACACGGTTGCTGATGAACCCCGCGCGGTCGTTCGCCCGCAGCGGCGTCTTGCCCATCGCCGTCGCCAGCGCCATCGTCCGCTCGACCACCCCCGCGCTGGTCTGCAGCCCCGGGATCACCTCCACCAACTGCATCAGCGGCACCGGGTTGAAAAAGTGCATCCCCACCACCCGCCCCGCCGTCTTGCCCGCCGCCGTCGCCAGCTCAGTGATGCTGATGCTGCTCGTGTTCGTCGCCAGCACCACACCCTCGTCCGGATACATCGCCGCCAGCTTGCCCAGCAAATCCTTCTTGACCTTCACATCCTCGACCACCGCCTCAACCACCCAGTCACACCCCGCCAGGTTCTCAAGCTTGTCAACAAAGCCGATGCGCCCCACGGCCGCGTCCGCCGCATCCTTGCTGATCTTGCCCTTCTCCACCAGCTTGCCCAGGCTCTTGGCGTGCACGCCCTTGCACCGCTCAATCGACCCCGGGAACGAGTCAAACACCTTTACGCTCAGCCCCGCCATCGCCGCCACCTGGGCGATCCCGCCACCCATCTGGCCAGCACCAAGAACACCGAGCGTTTTGACGTTGTGAGACATGCGTTGGGCTCCTCTTAAGGTTTCGACGCCAGCATACGCGTTGCTCTCGCCCCGCCCCGCCAGCCCCGTCACACCAGCTCCGCACCCCACTCACACCGTCGCCGGCCACCAAAGACGCGCCCAACACACCCAACTTTGCCTGGACTTTGCATCCGTTTGTAGTAAGCTCAAGGCTTACCGCATCAAGCTTTTGCCGACAAAGCGGCTTCTTTCCCGCAAACTTGTGCTACTCAGCCTATAGAGCCTGCTGTCAGCCACTGAACATCGTCCCACCAGAGCCGAAACACTCCCAGCCCGCAATCCACCAGGCCGCAATCCCCCAGCCCACAACTGACCTTGGAGCGACGCATGACCGTCACGACACCCGCCACCACACTCGCGATCAAACTCACACGCATCACTATCGCCCCGCTCGTTGCGCTGCTCGCGCTGGCCGTCGCCGCCACCTGCGCCCACGCGCAGACCTACACCAACAACCAGCCCATCGACATGACCCAGAACTCAGGCCTGGGCGTCCCCTATCCCAGCACCATCGGCGTCACCGGCGGGCCCACCTTTATCACCGCCGTCAGGGTCCAGTTCCGCATGATCAACGGCGACATCGCCGGGCCCAGCCTTCTGCTCGTCGCGCCCACCGGCCAACGCGTCGTCCTCTGGAACGTCCCCTCCACCGGCGGCGGCAGCGGCGGCGGCTTTGACTTCACCGTCAACCTCTACGACGGCGGACCCACGCCCCCACAGCAAGAGCCAAACGCGCCCCCGTCCTCCATCTCCCTGGGGCTCTTTGACGGCACCTACGCCTTCTCACCCACCAACCTCCGCAACGACTTCCCCTGGCCAACGCTCTCTCCCAACCCAACACCCAGCAACTTCCTCTCCTCACTGAGCGGCAGCAATGCCAACGGCACCTGGAGTCTCCACGCCATCAACGCCAACTGGGCCGGAAGCCCCAGCCTCAACCAGCTCCGCGGCACCATCCCAAGCTGGAGCATCTCCTTCAACGAAACGCTCCCTGTCTGGCAGGCACCGCCCGTCAGCCGGCGCTTCAGCTACCAGGGCCGCCTCACCGGCCCCGGCGGCGCGCCCGTCAACGTCAACTCAGACGTCCGCATCGCCCTCTGGAAGAACGAGACCGCCACCGACACCGGCGCCCTCGCGCTCGCGCCACAGGTCTTTAACGGCCTGCAGGTCCGTGACGGGCTCATCAACCTGACCCTCTGGGCACCCGCCGCCGCCTTCAACAACGCCGAGCTCTTTGCCGAGGTTGAGGTCCGCTCACCCGCTGGCATCGGCGCTTTCACCAAGCTCACCCCGCGCCAGCGAATCACTGCCGCACCAAGCGCGCAGTACGCCGTCAAGGCCGGGCTCGCCGACAACGCCACCAACGCCATCAACGCCGTGACCGCCACTTCAGTCCCCTGGAACGGCGTCACCAGCGTCCCCGACAACGTCGCAAACCCCTTCTCACCCTGGTTTGCCGCTCCCAACGGCATCGCCTACGCAGGCCGCGTCGGCATCAACACCTCCACGCCCGCCGCGCCCCTCCACGTCCGCGGCGCCTTCGGCTCGCTCATCTCACCCAACGTCAGCTCATCACTCGTCCTTGACAGCCTCAACGGCAGCTACCTCAGCTTCATCTCCGCCAACAACGAGAACGGCATCCTCTTCGGCGGCCGCACCAACAGCGCCGAAGACGCCGGAATCATCTACAACAACAACGCCCTCGGCGGATTCCAGTTCCGCACCGGCGGCAACGTCACTCGACTCACCATCACCAACACCGGCAGCGTTGGCATCGGTACCACCAGCCCCGACCAGACCCTCAGCGTCAACGGCAACGCCTCAAAGTCTGGAGGCGGCTCCTGGGCCAGCTTCTCCGATCAACGCCTCAAGGACGACATCAACCCGCTCGCCGGCACGCTCGACCGACTGATGACCCTCCACGGCGTCAGCTTCCACTACAAAGACCCCGCCGCCATCAACGAGCTCACAGGCACCCAGATCGGCCTGCTCGCACAAGAGGTCGAACGCGTCTTCCCGCAGTGGGTGCAGACCGCCGGCAACGGCTACAAGCAAGTCACCTACCGAGGCTGGGAAGCCCTCACCATCGAGGCCCTCCGCGACCTGCGGGCCGAGAAGGACAGGCAGATCGATACGCTAAAGTCCGACGCGGCCAAACGCGATGCCGAGTCGATCATCAAGCAGCGCGAGATCGATCAACTCAAGGCGCGCCTCGCGGCGATCGAGGCCGCGCTCTCGAAGTTGACCAACATCAAGTAACCCACCCACACCGTACGTCTCACTCCACCAGTTCCGCGCACCCCACAACAGTTCCCGGATCCTTAACAGGAGACCCTTCATGCGTTTATTTACCTCGCTTCCCGCACTGGCCATCGCCGCGCTCGGCACCGTCCTGCTGCTGCTGAC
>Ga0105047_10005989_pt1 | contig 20691 bp, 10 predicted proteins | sample MAT04_FD_78384 | JGI IMG/M metagenome (GOLD analysis project Ga0105047, IMG submission 78384) | Freshwater microbial communities from Lake Fryxell liftoff mats and glacier meltwater in Antarctica - MAT-04 (megahit assembly) | ecosystem: Environmental > Aquatic > Freshwater > Ice > Liftoff...
TAAATAGTCAGACAGCGAAACAGAAAGCTCATCTGAATGTCTCAGACAGACAGGCGTGTCTGCCGCTCAACCTCCTTGACGCATTAAAATTTCGGTTTAGCGTGATTACAAAAAAATGATGACAGTTTAAAATCATAGAAAGGCCGAACCCCTACTGGCGTTTGTGAAAAAGCGCACTCCCCTCGCATTCACAAATGACAACATGTGATTGCCTTATTCTCGCTATGAAAATTATTCTATAAAGAATGTTCTGTATTGCCAAAAAGATTTCGTTCCTTTATTCAACTCAGCTTTTGCACAGAACCTGTTCTCCCCCAATTGGAAAAAATACGAAAATTAAAATCAATACATGGAATTCATAGATTATTATAAAATTTTGGGCGTATCGAAGACAGCATCCGACATGGAGATTAAAAGCGCCTTTCGGAAACTCGCGCGGAAATTTCATCCTGATTTAAACCCTGGTAGCAAGGACGCCGAGGCAAAATTTAAAGAGCTAAATGAGGCTAACGAAGTGTTGAGTAATCCTGAAACCCGAAAGAAATATGACAAATATGGAAAAGAATGGAAACATGGAGAAGCCTATGAACAAGCTAGAAGCCAACAACAACAACAATATTCTTCCTCTCAATCAGGGCAGGAAGATTTTTCTAACCAGGAATATTCCGATTTTTTCGAATCGTTTTTTGGTGAAGGAAAATCATCCTACAAGCAACGCAACGGCCCCAAATTTAAAGGTCAGGATTACAATGCTGAATTACAACTTGATTTAAAAGACGTCTACACCACTCAACCGCACATACTAACAATAAATGGTGAAAAAATCAGGCTTACTATACCTGCTGGGGTAGAAAACGGTCAAGTTATAAAAATCAAAGGAAAAGGTGGATTGGGAAGCAATGGCGGTCCGGCTGGTGATTTAAACATCAAATTCAACATCAAGAATCATACGCAGTTCAAACGCGAAGGGAATGATCTTTATCAGTCTGTTGATCTGAATTTATACACATCCATTTTGGGCGGAGAAATCGCTGTAGACACTTTTAATGATAAGGTTAAAATCCGGATAAAGCCTGAAACGAAAAATGAATCAAAATTGAAATTAAAAGAAAAAGGCTTTCCCGTGTATAAAAAAGAAGGAGAATTTGGTGATATGATTATCACATTTCACATAGTAATACCAACGAATCTAAGTGAAAAAGAAATAGAGTTATTCAAGGAATTACAAAAAACAAGTGCAACATGAATAAAATACATTTAATCTCAACACAACTAGTTTGTTCCTCTTACGACATAGAAATTTCATTTATGGATGCATTAAAAAACATGGGGCTCATTCAGATCGAAATTATTGAACAAAGTCAATTTATACATCAGGACCAAATTGCTGATCTGGAAAAGATAATAAGACTTCACAATGAGCTAGATGTGAATCTGGAAGGCATTGATATTGTGTTTAATTTATTAAAAAAGGAACAGGAACTTCGGAATGAAGTCGTTACACTTAAAAACAAATTAAGACTGTATGAGAATGACTGAGCATTTGTGTTTTCTACTAGCAGATTGAAGTGAAGCAGACTTAATAAAATGCTGACGAATGCGGCATGGATAGGCAATTATTGAGTTTGACGAAAAGATAAACGATTATCCCTTTACGCACCCTTAACATGTGAATGATGCAACTTCCTCCCATACATACGTAATATCCATCCTCTAATACACTTTACCTTTACAACCGCGTTGCACGCCTACCAAACGATACAATGCGGCTTCGCAAATGATGAAAAGTAAAAACATGAATATGAACATATTAATCGTACTAACCTCTCATAGTGCCTTGGGAGACACTGGCAAAAAAACCGGATTCTGGATTGAAGAATTTGTTACACCCTATTATGTATTAGCAGATGCGGGTGCCACAATTACATTAGCATCTCCCGAAGGTGGGCAACCACCGGTCGATCCAATGAGTGAAGCGCCTGATGCGCAAACTTCCGCCACAGAACGCTTTTACAAGGATAATATGCTAATTGAAAAGGTGGCCGCTACCCACAAATTAAGTGATGTGGATTATGAAGATTACGATGCTGTTTTTTATCCCGGCGGACATGGTCCATTATGGGATTTGGCAAATGACAAAACCTCTATTAAATTAATTGAAAATTTCTATAGAACACAAAAGCCAATTGCATTTGTATGCCATTCACCTGGAGCGTTAATTCATGTAAAAGCAGAGAATGGCGAGCCGTTGGTCAAAGGAAAAAAAGTGACTGGCTTTTCGGATACCGAAGAAGAAGCTGTCGGCTTAACGAAAGTAGTACCATTTTTATTGGAAGATGAATTGAAAAAACTGGGTGCGCATTACAGCAAAGGAGACGACTGGAGTTCACATACTGAACACGACGGTTTATTGATAACCGGACAAAATCCTGCTTCCTCAGAAGCTGTTGCGAAATTGCTCTTGAAGGCACTTGCAGGAGAGAAGGACGTTCATTAAACCAACTAATTAATAATGAATACATTATTGATGAAAACCAGAGTGATTGATATTAGCATCCCGAAATGCCTATCCTGAAGGAAAACGTTCTGTTGAAAAGAATAGTGACGATAAGAGTTCAGTAGATTATTTTGATTGGTAATTCAGCTATCTGCCGAATATTGACCAGGCGATTGAGGACAGTTTTGTTACAGTACTCCATGCAGTTAACGACAATTTGAAGATAGTTGTCGGAGTGCCGAAATTACATAAACTAAATGTCACCTAATCAAATTGATGAACTGTTAAATGATCTTAATTATACACAAACTAAACAAACATTTGTATGAACACATTAGAAAACAAAGTAGCGATAATTACCGGAGCAGGATCGGGTATTGGCAGAGCAACAGCGGTATTACTTTCCAGAGAAGGCGCTAAAATAGTGATCGCCGACGTCGATGAAGCAGGCGCCGAAGAAACATTATCGCTGATTAAGGCAGCAAAAGGAGAGGCGATATTCGTTCGCGCAGACACATCAAAACCAGAGGACAATGAATCACTGGTAGAGCAGACAATTAAACAATTCGGTGGATTGCATATCACTTGCAATAATGCCGGTATCGGTGGCCCTATTTCGCCTATTGGCGAGTACCCTATTGATGGATGGGATAAGGTAATAGGCATTAACTTATCAGGTGTGTTTTACGGAATGCGATATCAAATTCCTGCAATGTTAAGATCAGGAGGAGGCAGTATTGTAAATATGTCATCAATACTTGGAAGTGTGGGCACAAAAAATCTTTCTGCCTATGTAGCTGCTAAACATGGCGTCAATGGACTTACCCAAACTGCAGCCTTGGAGTATTCAGATCAGAACATCAGAGTCAACGCAGTCGGCCCCGGATATATCAATACCCCGCTGTTGACAAAAACACTGGACGCCACCACAATCAACGCGTTAGCCTCTATGCATCCTATCGGAAGGCTGGGAACTTCTGAAGAAGTAGCAGAATTAGTGCTTTGGTTAAGTTGTGATAAATCGTCCTTCGTATCAGGATCTTATTATACAATTGATGGTGGATACACCGCTCAATAAATGACAGGGTGATACAATACTCCTCTAAACAAAGACCACACTATTCTACAAAAAAACGATTAAATATGGCTCACTAAATTTGTAATGGAAAAGAAGTGTCAATATGGATTTATGTTGAGCAATCCTCATAGTCAATCAACTCATGAAAGTTCTGTCGAATAAATCTGTATTGAGACTTAAAAACACAAATGCGAATGAAAATATAACAGGAATTTATTCCTTTGATAGAAATAATTTTCTTGTACACTATCCATGGCAAGAGGGCCAACGACTAAGTCACCTGCAGATTGTCATGTAAGGAAGGCCAGAGTTAAATAGAAATAAAACACCTTTCAGCATAAATTATGTCAATTTCTGAATAATATTGCATGTCTACAAAAAAGGTGAGAAGATTTCAATTATCAACAAGAGAACAGAGAAGATGCATCGACAAGTGAAGAAACGAAAGGCGCATATTATGAGAATATTGCTTACTGCTTTGTCATTTTTACTAGTCTGTTCCAATGCTCAAGGTATATATCTTCATTCCAATGCCATCATTTCAGATGATTCTACAACGGTAAAATCGCTGCCCTGTAACAAAATGGAGTGCAGCGTTTATATCATTGTGAACAAAGCGAATCAGCGTTTATATGTATTTCTGGATGGGGCTTTACTGGATACATTTGATGTATCCACAGGAATGAGAGGACATGTAACACCTAATATGGAGCATCGCTTTAATGGCAGAATGTATAAAAAGTACACCTCCAAAAAATTCCCTGGAGGCGACTATATGGGGTTAGGAAATATGCCTTACGCGATGTTTGTGCGCGGTGGATATGCCATTCATGGAACCACATTGGGAAATATCAAATATCTGGGCCGTCCGGCTTCGCATGGGTGTATTAGGTTGCATCCGGATAATGCCAAACTGCTTTATGAACTGGTGGAAAAAGCCGGAGTAGAAAATACCTGGGTGAGCATACTATAAAGCCAACCAAATTTACACGATATCAGCAGGCTTGCCTAATTTCAAAGATGGATCAAAATAACTATAAATCCACTCAAATTTACACGCGATCAGCAGGGGAACGAACTTACAAAATAACCGCCTCCATTGAATTGTTAATTATAAACTTCCCATCATAAAAACTCTCTGATGGTATTTTTTCCTGGGAAAGCAATTTCATTTCCTGAAACAAATCAAAGGTTAAAAATTATGACCTCTGGAAGTTATGCAATATCATTCCTTCCCATAAAAGTCCACTACTATTAAAAAGCAAAACCGCCATAAAGGCGGTTTTGTTATGTATCTATATTCCTATCCGCAACATATCAAGTTATGGATGTATTGAGTAGATAAAGTTATTGACATTAATTTCTACATCTGGCTGATCTAACAGATCCACATTGCCATCTCCGTTGATATCAAAGTCAACATAACCGAACAGGAATTGGCCGACCGCTTCTTCAAGATCTATTCCATCAATCAGATCAATGTTCTCATCACTATTCAAATCACCTGCATATAATGCCCAGATGCCGGGTTCAACTTCAATCATATTATCGCCATATGCTTGTGATGAAGACGTTGTGAAATCATAGGTCATAGAGGTACTGTTGAACTGAACAGGAATCGCACTCCAAGTCTGCAACGCATTCCTGTGTTTCACCACGATATAGAACGGGCTGGACGAATGCGGGAAGCTCACAGAACCCATACCATCGGTGTGTAGGATTGCATAGGTTGAATTCAACACAGTAGATGGAGAAAGGGCATCACGCAACTCCACAAAAATAGTGTCGGTAATCGTATTGTCGAGCGATTCTCCTTGATTCAACATAGCAGGTGTCATTTCTGAAGCTCCCAAATAATATCCTTGTATGAATACCTTCAGGTTCAGTGTGTCCTCTATTAAAATAGTCAAGTTTAAGGTCAGATTACTGTCACAACCGTTTGCATTGTTCAGTACATGAGTGTATACACCACCAATGGTATATGTCAGATTATTCGCGGGCCACGTATAGGTATTATACGCAGTAATTGTTTGCCCAGAAGACGTTGGCTGATTAATAACAAGTGTTAAGATATGCGTAGAATCGCAACCGGCAGCATTTGTAAAAATAGTTGTGTAGGCACCACTCGTTGTATAGGTAGTTCCATTCCATACATAACTGTCACAAACGTATGCTGAGCTTGTCGAAGCATTGCTATAATTAATCGAAAGATTTAATGTATGAACAGAATCGCAACCGGCAGCATTTGTAAAAATAGTTGTGTAGGCACCACTCGTTGTATAGGTTGTTCCATTCCATACATAACTGTCACAAACGTATGCTGAGCTTGTCGAAGCATTGCTATAATTAATCGTCAGATGTAATGTATGAACAGAATCGCAACCTGACGATGCAGTATAGGTATTGCTCACACTTGTTGAAACTGTATACGTACTACCAAGAAAGGTATAACTATTACAGGCAGTGACATTATCGAAAGTCACAATCGGATCTAATGCTGCCAATGTGATAACCGACGTTCCGCTACAACCTGTTGCTGCTGTGACGGCAATCGTGTGTGTTCCAACTGAAAGATTATTAAATACTAATGGCCCCGACGCATAGGCCATCTGCACTCCCCCATCTAATGAATACACACCGGCTCCTGCAGATCCTGTTCCTGATAAAGTGACTGTCACATCAGAGGTAGTCTGACCGGCGCAAATCGTCGTTGATATTGTATTTAACGCAAATAAACTGGTCGGACTTAAATAGAAACATGGTGTATTGACAACCCCTGTTAATACATTCAACGTATTGGCAAGAAGCGCATTCGCTGTTCCATTCAATACAAAACTAAGCCCCGGTGGAGTCACGATACAAGTTGCAAGACAAGATGTTTTTCCTGATGCATTGATTGTTTGTAAAGAAAACTGTGGATCAAAATCTGCGGGGAAAGAAGACGCAGAAGTAGTTACTCTCATGGTTGCAAGGCGAACAGGAACACCCACCGCCAATTGCACCTCATTCCCAGGTGTAGCAATAACCGTTGTCGCTCTCAAATGATTACTTGATGCTGTATACCCCGGGAATACACTTGTAAGAGATGCCAACGAAGGATCTCGTGAAATATAGGTATGGGTAATACTTCCGGCACCATTCATGCCCGCGGCATGCGTGATACCGAACGAATATCCTCTAAGCGCAAGTGCCGCAGTACCTGTGTTAACAAGCATCACATCATATTGAAATACATTCGCTGCTGTCTGAACCACATTCTGTAGCGTCATTGTAGTAGCAGCCACCAAAACTGTAAGGTGCAATGTCAATGTACTATCACACCCATATCCATTTGTAAGCACATGGGTAAACACACCACTGCTTGTATATGTTTGCCCGTTGGCACTCCACATATAAGATCCTAACACAGATACCGAAGAACTACTTGTTGATGTATAATTGATGATGAGTTGTAGTGTTTCTGTATGCGGGCAACCTTGTGCATTCACGCCGGTTGATACATAGGTTCCGGATGCGGTATAGGTTGTTCCGTTCTGAGCCCATGTGTATGAATGACATGCTGAAACTGAAGAAGTTGCCGATGAACTTTGATTGACGATGATATCCAGTGTGTGGTTACTATCACATCCCGCAACATTGAGAAAACTGGCCATGTAAGTTCCTGAAACAGTGTAGGTCAGACCGCTCACATTCCATGTATAACTATCGCAGGCAGTTGCTGTTATCAAAGGATTTATTGAAACATTACCGGCACTGATAGTTGCTGTAACTACGCTATCACAACCATTCGCTGCTGTATATGTGTGCGTGTAAGCACCCGCGACAGAAACGATAGTTCCCCAAGGCAATGTATAGGTACCAGTGCAAAAAGATGCAGAGAAGGAAGAGGCAAATGGTGTCGAAGGTTGAGAAATTGTAGCAGTGGTTGTGCCAATACATCCATATGAAGTAGTGACAACAATCGTATTGACACCACCCGCAAGATTTGATATTGTAAATGGATTTCCGGTATAAGGAATTGCAGTTCCACCATTGATAGTATATGTTCCAGTAGTTCCTGTCGGAGCTGCTGATCCTGTATTACTTAATGCTATCGTAGCAGAACCTGTACTTTGCCCGTAGCATAACACTGAAGTGGTGGATGTTGTTGCCGCAGAAAATATGCCCGAAGGATTTAAAAAGAAACACGGGGTTGAGGTCGTCGCTGTCAATGCCTGCAATGTACCTGAAGCAGGATTGTTTCCGATTCCATTGATCGCATAATTTGTTCCCGGAGGAGTTACGATCGCCGTTACAATACATTGGGTCTTACCGGGAGCCGTTAAACTTTGCATCGAAAACGAAGGATTAAAATCCACTGGGAAATTTACAGTACTGGTGAGACGCATAGTAGCCACTCTGACTGGTATACCCGATGGAATCGTCACTTCATTTCCTGGAGACGCATTCGTAGTTGTCATCCGAATATGATTCGTAGCTGCCGTATAACCTGCCGAGACAGCTGTTAACCCTGCAAACATAGGATCTCTTGATACAAAAGAATGTGTAATGGTTCCTCCATTATTCATACCTGCTGCATGGTTAATACCAGAGGAATATCCGCGAACGGCCAGCGAAGTAGTTCCTGTATTCGTGATCATCACATCATACTCAATAATATTAGGTGCTGTCTGAACCGCATTCTGCATGCTCATGGTCAATGATGTCGTTTGCGAATAGCTTATCAGGCTGCAAAACATCAGTAAGAAAAGTGTGATTCCCTGGTGTAATTTTTGTTGTAACGATTTTCCCATAAAGTGTCTTTTTAGTTGTAAGATTATTAAGTTGTGAAATTGAAATTCAGTTTGCAAAATCCCTATTCGCTATTCATTATAACGTATTAATGTTAAATAGAAGTTGCGCGATTTTCACCTGCAATAATTATGCCGTCTCTTCATATATCAACAGATATTACATGAGTCAACCTATTAATGCTCAACATATTACGATAATTATTGACACTTCAGGGAAACCGTGTACCCCTTAAGTAAATGTGGGAGCTATTGGAGTTAGAGAAGCAATTTGAGGCAAAAAACAGGAATTCAGATGTATAAAGATCTGCTACCTCTATAGCAAACAGGGATACCCTTCTACCTTTGTGAAAATTTCTAATCATGCGAAAATGTTACTTGTTAGTTACTCTTTGCCTTCTCACTGTCACGCTATCAGCCCGCGAAACCATCCTCAAAGATGCCGACGCGAACAGAAAGATCTTCGGCACTTCCTTGCTCAGGTATACCGATCATTCCACCGTTCCAAATTATATCCGATTCATTTCATCCATGGCACCTTCCATAGAATCTCTTCCTTTATGGATGAAAACTTATTTGAGTGTACCCTTAGAATATGGTCTATCCGAAATGAATCGCACCCAAGACCAGTTGGGGATGTTACATATACGCTACCGACAAACGTATAAGAATGTACCTATCCAGGGAACGATGTATATTGCCCATACCCGAAACGGAAAGATAGAAAGTGTAGGTGGTGTAGTGTATAATGATATTACAGGAATTGGTAACATACCTCTGCTAAACGAAGCAAATGCACTTCATCGTGCGCTTGGCAATGTAAACGCGGTTCAATATAAATGGCAGGTAGCGGCAGAAGAAGCCGAGATAAAACACTCAGGCAATAATCCACTCGCCACATACTATCCGAAAGCTGAACTTTTTTACCTGAAATCAAAAGGCGCGTACCATCTCTGTTATGCATTTAATATTTATGCGCAACGTCCTCTGAGTCGAACCATGGAATATATCGATGCGATGACCGGACAAACTGTTCTTTCAAAAAATCTTATTGAACATATCAACACAAACGGAACAGCGGTAACGAAATATTCGGGCACCAAACCTTTTCAGACAGACAGTGTTTCGGCAACAAATTTCCGATTGCGCGATAATAGCCGAGGACTTGGAGTGGCTACCTATGATATGAATACCGGAACCAGTTATGGCAGTTCTGTCGATTTTACAGATGCCGATAATAATTGGAATAATGTGAATCCCACCCAAGACGAAGCGGCCACCGATGCGCATTGGGGTGCTCAAAAAACCTACGATTATCTGTTTACAAAATATGGACGAAATAGTATCGACAATGCTGGCTTTCTATTGAGAAGTTATGTGCATTACGATATTGATTATGTGAATGCCTTCTGGGATGGTAGCCGAATGACGTATGGTGACGGAGATTTCTCTTCAGGTTTTGACGTCATGACCGGCCTTGATGTATGCGGACATGAAATAGGTCACGGGCTAGTGAATTATACATCAGACCTGAGCGGATCAAGTTCAGGTAGTGATGAATGTGATGCCCTGAATGAAGGGTTTGCTGATATTATCGGAACCTCTGTTGAAAAATTTGCACGACCTACACAATGGGACTGGATCATTGGTGGTGATATATCCTGTTCAACATCCGGTATACCGAACGGTCTCGGACTTCGAAAAATGTCGAACCCAGCAGCCTACGGACAACCTAACTGTTATCAGGGAACAAACTGGAGTGCAAGTGGAGAACCTCATGATAATGACGGACCATTGATTTACTGGTTTTATTTGTTGAGTACAGGAAGTGCAGCCAATAATATAACAGCATTAGGCAATGATACTTCGGAGAATATTGCGTACAGAACCTTGACCGTTCATTTATTCCCTTCTGCAGACTACGCCGATGCCCGTTTTTATTCGATCATTTCTTCGACAGAATTATACGGAGGCTGTTCCGTTCCAACTATCGCAACAACCAATGCCTGGGCGGCAGTTTGTGTTGGCAACCAATATGTGGCCAGTTCCACTGTAAGTAATTTTACAGGCGATTTGTTACAAACATGTAATACAACGCTCACTGTAAATTTCACAAATACAAGTACCAACGGAAATACATTTACATGGTATTTTGGAGATGGTGGCACTTCCACATTATACAATCCATCGCATACCTATGCAACAGGAGTATATAATGTCAAACTAGTAGTAAACGGCGGCCCTTGCGGAAATGATTCATTGACCCAAACAGCGATGATACTCGTAGGTCCACCTCCGGGACCATCTACCATAGGCGCTACACTTTGCAATCCCGGAACAGCTATCCTCAATGCAACACCATCTACTATCGGCGATACAATTCGATGGTACAGTAATGCAAGCGGCGGCACTAGTTTGTATACAGGAAATAATTTTACTACGCCTTTCCTTGGTGCCACAACTACCTATTATGCAGAAGAAGCTGTACAGGCTCCGGTCTATCATGTCGGCCCATTAAATAATTCAATTGGTGGAGGCGGAAATTATACGAATACAACACGTTTCACGGTGTTTAATTGCACAGCGCCAACCACATTAAAATCTGTTTGGGTATTTGCACAAGGCGCAGGTAATAGAACCATCATCCTTAAAAATTCATCCGGCACCATACTTCAAAGTGCAACGGTTAATATTCCAAATGGCGGAAGTGTGGTTACCTTAAATATGCCGTTACCGATAGGCACAGGTCTTCAATTAGGTCTTTCTACAACCAGCGCATCAAATCTTTACAGGAACAGCACCGGCGCTGTGTATCCTTACACCAACGGACCAATTTCCATCACCGGAAATACCGCCGCGGGTAGTGCGTCTTACTATTATTTCTTTTACGATTGGGTATTACAAGCTGGAGAATGTTATAGTGTTCGTACTCCAACCACTGTTATAGTCAATACAGGTTTAGGAATTACTCCCGCAACGATCACCGCGCCAGGTGGGTTAAGTACTTGCGCGCCAGGCACCGTTACCTTAAATGCCAATACAGGCACAGGATTAAGTTATCAATGGCATCAAGGGTTAACTGCAATTTCAGGGGCTACGAATGCAAGTTATAATGCATCAGTAACTGGAAGCTATTCCGTTGTTGTCAGTTCTGCCGGTGGTTGTATGACACCGGGGACATCCTCTTCCGTCAGTGTATTAATAAATTCACTTCCTTCGGCAAACATAATCCCTGCCGGTCCTGTTTCATTTTGTCAGGGTGGTTCCGTTTTATTAAATGGAACATCAGGTACAGGAAATATCTATCAATGGTATAAGAACGGGACACTAATTTCTGGTGCAACCAACCTATCCTATACAGCTTCGCAAACAGGAAACTATACGGTTCAAAGTACAAATAGTTCGAACTGCATGGCCACCTCTTCAGCAATTGCTGTTACATCAAATACCCCGCCGCTTGCTACAGTATCACCTTCTGGAACGGCTGCCTTCTGTCTAGGCGACAGTATTGCATTGATGGCTAATTCAGGTATTGGTTATTCCTATCAATGGTATATGAATGGAACCATGATTAGTGGTGCGAATTTACCAGGCTATTTCGCAAATCAGGCTGGCAATTTCAGTGTCATGGTGACGAATATGTCCAACTGTTCAACTACCTCTTCAACCACAAATGTGAGTGTCTCTTCTATACCAACACCCATTACAAGTGCGACAGGCCCAACTACTTTTTGTGCCGGAGGAAGTGTTGTCTTACAAGTAAGTTCCGGGATTGGTCTTACCTATCAATGGTATCTCAACAGCACTACGATTACAGGCGCTACCTCGGACAATTATAGTGCTACGCAAACAGGAAATTACACCGTCGTGGTAAGTAATGCATCTCTTTGCAATGCAACATCTACACAAATCGCAGTGACTGTAATTGCCTTACCAACGGCAACTATTTCTCCGTCGGGATCTACTACATTTTGTATTGGCGGAAGCGTTGCATTACACGCAACTACGGGCACAGGATTCCTCTATCAATGGAGTTTGAATGGAACAAGTATTACCGGAGCAACGTCATCAAGTTACATCGCCACATTGGCCGGTAGTTATACGGTAGAAATAACCAACACATCAAATTGTTCCGCTAATTCTTCGGCTACAATAGTGACAGTAACCACTTTACCAACGCCGACTATCATCAATACCGCCGGAGTGCTAACTGTTTCCGGCGGGCCATACACATCCTATCAGTGGTATCTGAACGGATCACCTATTTCGGGTGCATTCAATGCTGCATATACCGTTACAGCGAATGGTATATACTCTGTTGAGGTTGGAAAAGACGGTTGCTTTGGCAAGTCTATGGAAATGAATCTAACGGGTGTCGATGTGCATGATATTGTGGAAGGAAATATTGTAATCAGTCCAAACCCTGCGACAGATTTAATTCATATCGAAGGAATCAAAGCGGCTAGGATGATCATTCGAAACATGCAAGGACAAACTGTGAAAGAGGCCTCAGATACAAACGAAATCTCCGTGGCTGATCTTGCAACCGGTATGTATTTTTTACAATTATATGACAGTAATGGTATACTACTGCTTAAATATAAAATCATTAAGAATTAAAGAACCTCCCTCTAAAAAAGATTCCGCCCACCCGGATTTTTTAGTGGCGCGAAAGGCCAATCAAACGGTAATTTAAAATTCGCCCCTTAGGTAATGTTCATTTGAAAGGAGTTCGCTCAGAAGAGAAATGGAGACGGAAAGTTGGATATGCATAATTAATGTGATAAAGAAGCTGGCCTTAAACGTTGGTGACACAACAACTTCAGACTAAGAGCAGAAAAACATTCAAGGTCAATTATTCTAGATGACAAGAACTAACCGAACTATATACTATTTCCATACCATAGAAATCAACAGACAACCAATGAGGGAACTTTCCAAACAAACTTCCCCCTTCCTATTTTTAATCCTTACAGGCTTGCTGATCGTGACTGCATTTATTCTTTATAATAAGATCAAGGAGTTTTATTTATCCGTTGATTGGGTGATGCACACATGTTGTAAAGCATCACCTTGTTGAATTGCGTTCCAATATATATGCTGTAGAGATTGCGCAGCGTGGTTTTATGTTTACGAACGTTCCGTTTTTTAAAGCCTTTCATTAATTTCGAACAAGACAGCAAGCTTGTATTCGCTACGCTAGATTCACTCGTTAGCGACTATGCCGGGGAACAAGAAAATTTATAAAAACTCAAACACCTTTTTGATGAACGATTTTTTCTTATGAATAAGGATCCCTACCTTTTTAAAAATATAAACCTGAAGCGTCATGCCGCTATTCCTCAACCAGAATTAAATTCTTTGGCTAACGAACGAAGAGTTCGAATCGCCTGTTTTTATCTATTGTATTTTGCTATTCTTACAGTGGCTAATCATTCCTGAAGTTTTATGATTAAATTTGACATTCTATGGTGAAAAAATTTGACGAAAGGGAGCGCCTTAAAGAGGTGAACTCGTATAAAATAGAAGATACTCTCACTGAAAAAGAGTACGACGATATTGCGTTTCTTGCATCCGAAATTTGTGGTACACCAATCGCACTCGTAACCTTGATGTATAAGGACAGACAATGGTTTAAAGCCGCCGTGGGCACAGATTTAAAAGAAAATAAAAGGGAGCTGTCCTTTTGTACTCATGCAATAGCAGGAGAGGAAGATGTGATGATGGTGGAAAATGCAAACGAAGATGTAAGGTTTATGCACAACCCACTCGTGCAGGGTGACCCACAATTGGTTTTTTATGCCGGAGCTTCTATTGTAAACAAAAACGGGTATACGATTGGCACTGTATGTGTTTATGATGTAGTAAAAAAATCGTTGACTAATCAACAGATAAAAGGATTGAAGATTTTATCTGAACAGGTAATGGGTCTGTTAGAATTGCGAAAGCAAAATTTACGATTGGAAAACGATATTTACGATAAGGTGGAAATGCACAAATTAATTGAAGTAAGTGAAGCTAAATTTCGTAATCTCATACTGCAGGCACCGGTGCTTATTACTACATTTCAAGGTCCTTCTTTTATTGTAGAAACAATTAATAAAACAGCACTCGAATTGTGGGGAAAACCCTACGAGCAGGTATTCAACAAACCGCTGTTTGAAGTGTCTCCGGAAGTGGAGGAAGGATTAAAAGACATACTCAACGCTGTGTATACTACTGGTGAATCTTTTGCCTACCATGAAAGTGCCGTTCAACTTAAACGCACCGGAAAACCAGACACGGCTTATTTCAATTCAGTTTATCAGCCCTTGCGAGATTTAGATAATAAGATCTACGGCGTCATAGTAATAGGAACAGAAGTAACAGAAGCGGTAAATAACCGTAAAGTAATTGAGAAAATGGCAGCGCATTTAAAGCTTGCCACCGATTCTGCCAATGTGGGCACCTGGTCGTTAGACATTAAAACACAGAAATTAGAATGGAGTGCCGTGCATAAAAGAATGTGGGGATATGATGAGCATCGTAAAGACCTTGAATATGAAGACTGGCATAAACTTATTTTACCCGGAGATAAAGAAAATGCGTTTGAAAAAATAGAAGAAGCAAGAGCTAATAATACAGTGTACGAAGCACAATATTATATTAACAGGGCGAATGATGGCACCCTCCGCTACATGCGTTCCTTTGGCAAATATTATTATAATGATAAGGGTGAAGCAGAAACACTCACAGGGATTAGTATTGATATTACCGAGCAGAAGGAAGTGGAAGGAAAAATACGTCAAAGTGAAGAAATGTTTAAATCGATTTTTGACAATAGTCTGGCAGCAATAATGATTGCCGATGATCAAGGTAAATATTTATCTGCTAACAAAGCAGCAAGTGAACTTTTGGGTTATACAGTTATAGAATTATTGCAAATGAATGTGGGCGATTTAAAAACAACTGCCAAGTCTGGAGCAGCCAGACGCTACAAAGAATATATAAGCAAAGGAAGAGAAACTGGCGAATTTGATTTTATGACAAAAAACGGTGAACATAAATTTGGGCAATACCAGGCAACCCGCATAATGGCTGATTTCAATTTAAGCATCATGATGGATATTACCGAGCAAAGATTGGCAGAAGAACAAATACACCTCTTAAACATCACCTTAGAAGAAAAAGTAAAAAGCCGCACAGAAGAATTAAAAACAAAAAATCTTGAACTCGAACTCACCAATGCCGAACTTTCCTCCTTCAGTTATATTGCCAGTCATGACTTAAAAGAACCCTTGCGAAAAATCCAGACTTTTAGCAAGCGCATTCTTGAAACAGAAAATTTTAAGGACAAGACGCAAAATTACTTTAACCGTATCATTGCATCCTCTGAGCGAATGACAAAATTGATCGACTCTTTGCTTGATTTTTCCCGTGCCAGTTCAACTGAATTATTCTTTGAAGAATGTGACTTGAATTCTATTGTTGAAGAATCAAAAAACGACCTGTACATAAGCATCCTTGAAAAACAAGCAATAATTGAACATGAAAACCTTCCGACAATAAAGGCCGTATGTATTCAACTTTCCCAACTCTTTACAAACCTTATTGACAATTCCATTAAATACAGCCGACCAGAAATCAGACCTCATATTAAAATTACTTCCGAACGTATTGCCGGGAGTGAAATAGAACATGCATCAGCCAACAAACAAAAAGAATATCACGCCATAAAAATTACCGACAATGGAATTGGTTTCGAAGCAGAATACAAGACTAAAATATTTGAAATTTTTCAGCGACTTCATCAAATGGATGAGTATTCAGGAACAGGTATTGGCTTAGCTATTGTGAAAAAAATTGCAACCAATCACAACGGGTTTATTGTTGCAGAAGGGAACCCAAATATAGGTTCAACGTTCACTTTATACATTCCAATCAGATGATATACATTCTAATCTTATGTACCAAATCAGCGACAAGAATTGAAAAAGAATTTGGAGCACAATTTTTTGTAACATACCAAACGACTTTTAAGTACTTTGTAAAAAACTATAACAAGTTCTATCCCCAGATTTCAACCGATGAATATATCTCCCTTACCTAAGCACACCGCTTAACTCTTTCAATCACCTCCCTCCCAAAAACGCAGGACGGTTAGGATTACCTAATATGAATAGCATAACATTGCTGCAAAATTATTATTGTAGTATGGTGCTACTTCGGCGACATGACAGTAGATTTTAATTCCAGAGTTCATTATTAGCTGGTCAAATATTTTTTGGTCCCGACGATAAATGTCGGGATGCCGGCATACATTGCCTTCCCAAAGTTTTCAGTTGGACCAACTAAAATGTATCGTCGGTATTTGTTCATGCCTCGTAGGCTAATACATATACGCGAACAGTACAATTAAAAAAAGGTAGCCTTGGATCTGAAGTTTAGCGGTCCATTTGTATTTGTAGGAATAAAGAGTAGATTTGTGAACCGGAAAATCATCTATATCTCACCTAGGGTGGAGAAACTGGAATGGTAGATATCGTTTTAAAGAAGTTGTGAGCAAGCCTATTTGATACTAAATCATAATTTGTACTGTAAAAAATATAGACATCCAAATTAATATTTACTAAAAATCAGAAAATGAACAATTCAAAAATCTCACCCAAAGGATTAATTATATCTTCTGTAGATACTGAGGCGAATTCCTTACAAAATACTTCCGCCCTACCCTCACTCTCCGAAAATACCTTTTTACGGTATTTTAATTTTATTGCCTTGTATTTTGCTCAAGGCGTGCCAGAAGGAATGCTAACTTTTGGAATACCTGCCTGGTTGGCGATGAATGGCAAAACACCCGGAGAAATTGCCAGTTTTGCCATAGTAATGGTATTGCCCTGGAGTTTTAAGTTTATAGTTGCTCCAATGATGGATCGCTATACTTATCTACCCATGGGACGAAAAAGACCCTGGGTGCTTTTAGGACAAATAGGGTTGGTAATAAGTTGTATCTATATGGCTTATATACCTGATCCGTTAAATAACCTCAATCAATTGATGATAGCCGGCTTTATAGTTTCGTTCTTCGGCGCTTTTCAGGATGTGGCTACCGATGGAATGGCCATTGATATTATTCCTGCCGAACAACAAGCCCGGGCAAACGGTTTGATGTGGGGTTCAAAAATTATAGGCATCTCTTTGTCACTGGCAGTGGGAAGTTGGCTTTTAGACAAATACAATTTTACATCCGCAATACTCATGCTGGCAGTTGTTATAAGTATCATTATGCTGGTGCCATTTTTATTAAGAGAACGGAAAGGCGAAAAAATAACACCATGGACCGCAGGCAACGCATCGCCTGAAACAAAAAGTCTACAACTATATAATTGGAGTTCCATTTTTAAATCTTTATATCGTGTTTTTAGTTTGCGTAACTCATTATTGATAGCGTTGCTATTATTTATTTCTCAGGGTAGCTTTAAATATATAGCCACATTACTACCCATTTTTACGGTAAAAGAATTGGGCTGGACAAATGTTGAATACTCTCAATACTATGCTACTGCCAAATTGATAGGAGGCATCGTAGGTATGCTATTGGGTGGTATTCTAATTGAAAAATTTGGCAAAAAGAGAATGTTGAATATTTATTTTTTAGGCATGATAATATTTACAACAATATTCGCTTTCTTTAAAATCTATTGGAATAGCATTCCGTTTATTTATGCTTTTATGGTACTTTATAATATACTATACACATTTGCTTGTATTGGCATTTTTGCTATTGCTATGCAATGTTGTTGGAAAAAAGTTTCGGCCAGCCAATTCACTTTATACATGACCATTGCAAACCTCGGTCAAATTGCAATAGCTGCGTTAATAGGTCCCATTAAAAAAAGTTTTAGTTGGGAACTCACAATTGTTTCTTTTTCGATTATGATTGCATTGGCTTGGTTGCTGTTACAGTTTTTTAATATCAATAAGCAGATAGAAAGTGTTGCTGCTTTGGATAATAAAGGAGTAGAATAAGATGCGTGAATTTGGATGGAAAGGAGATAGCGTTCACTGAAGGCCAGAAGGTAACACACTGTTTAGCGCAAGCTGGGTATTCAGCTCGCCTCATCCTTTTACTTTTAATAATCCCTTCTTCTAACGTGAAATATTCTATCTTTGAAATCCGCGCCTGAAGCAAACCACGGGAACGTAGCGGTCACACTCTGAAGTCAGAGGAAATAGTCATCGATTTACACACAATGGACAAACTAGTAAAATCGACAGTATGAATAATTACGTAAATTTTAAAATAAAATCTGTGGAAACTCCATCTTAAGAAAACAATAAAGGACCATGAATATGATAAAAAATACCAAGAAAAAAAACACCACTAATCGTACTAAATTACTCAAATGTCCTACCGGCATTAAAGGTTTTGACGAAATTACCGAAGGTGGGCTTCCGAAAAACAGAACCACTTTGGTTTCCGGAAATGCCGGTTCCGGGAAAACCCTTTTTGGGATTGATTTTCTTATCAAAGGTGCGAGCGATTTTAACGAGCCGGGAGTTCTCATGTCATTTGAAGAGTCAGAAGATGAACTTTATAAAGACGTGGCTTCTCTCAATATGGATTTGCCAGCGCTTGTTTCACGGAAAAAAATTGTGCTCGAACATGTTATTTTAGATCGCAAAGACATTCAGGAGACCGACTTTAATTTGGAAGGAATATTCGTTCGTTTGGAAGATGCCATTGATTCTATCGGTGCCAAACGGGTGGTTTTAGATTCCCTTGAATCCATCTTTGCAGGCATTACAGATATTGGTATTCTTCGCTTAGAGATAAAAAGACTTTTCCGCTGGCTTAAAGAAAAACAGGTCACGGCAATTGTTACAGGCGAGCCGGGACAAAACGATACATATACACGTCATGGGTTGGAAGAGTATATCTCCGATTGCATCATTCTTTTAGATAACAGAGTCAGAGACCAAATTGCCACCCGTAGAATTCGTGTCATTAAATATCGGGGGTCAAAGCATGGAACAAGCGAATACCCCTTTGTTATAGATGATGAAGGACTTTCAGTTATTCCCATCACGTCAGCAGGGCTTGAACAACCGGGCACAAACAAGAGGGTTTCTACAGGCATTCCATCGTTAGATAAAATGTTCAAGACTGGTAAAGGTTACACCAGGGGTAGCACCATACTGGCTTCGGGTACTGCAGGCTGTGGAAAAACAAGTTTTGGAGCGGCATTCGCAGTTGAAAGTTGTAGACGTGGGGAACGATGTCTTTTCTTCTCTTATGAAGAATCAGCAGGACAGCTCATTCAAAACATGAGTTCTATTGGTATTGATTTAGCCCCCTGGATTGAAAAAGGATTATTAAAGATTGTGGCTCTTAGACCTTCTTTTCTTGGTTTGGAGATGCATTTACTGAATATTTATAAGCTCGTTGATAGCTACAAACCAAAGGCTGTTGTTGTCGATCCTCTAACAAGTCTCGTTGGAGAGGGCGACCAGCGAGAAGTTACATCGATGATTACCCGCATGATTGATCTCTTTAAATCAAAGAGCATCACTATGTTTTTTACAAGTCTAGTTTCTGCAACCTTTCAAAGCAACACGGGTGGAGAAATAGGCGTATCATCCTTAATTGATACCTGGTTTGTTGTAAGAATGGTAGAAGATGATGAGGGCAGAAAACGAACCCGCGAAGTATTCATTGTTAAGTCTCGTGGCAGTAACCATGATAGCGATGTGCACAAATTTATTATGAGTGATGAGGGAATTATTTTGATACCATTTGCTGAATCTACGCTTAGCGGCAATCAGAAAAAGAATTTTGATAAAAATGTTCCTGAGAATAAAAAAAATAAATAACAATCAATGAAAACAGTTCAGCCCAAACAGTTATAGCGCAAGGAAATCTTACACAACCAGTCAGGGAAAATTTTGTGATCACCTTACAAAGCAATTCATTATGAGCCAATTCATTACAGAACAATTTTATATAGCAATACGATGAGCAAACACAATGTATCAAGTGAGAATGAATTAATTATTGCTCGTAAAGAACTGGCTTTTCAGATCAAAGAGAAATATAAACTGGCGGCAGAATTAATTATTATTCATAAAGAACTGGCTCTTCAAGACGAAGAGAAAGGAAGACGGGCGGCAGAGTTGATCATTGCTAACAAGGAACTGGTCTTTCAAAACGATGAAAAAGAAAAACGTGCGGCAGAGTTAGGTATTGCCAACAAGGAACTGGATTTTCAAAACCAGGAGAAAGAAAAACGGGCAGCAGAACTGATCATTGCCAATAAAGAACTGGTCTTTCAAAATGAAGAAAAAGA
>Ga0105047_10005990_pt1 | contig 20690 bp, 22 predicted proteins | sample MAT04_FD_78384 | JGI IMG/M metagenome (GOLD analysis project Ga0105047, IMG submission 78384) | Freshwater microbial communities from Lake Fryxell liftoff mats and glacier meltwater in Antarctica - MAT-04 (megahit assembly) | ecosystem: Environmental > Aquatic > Freshwater > Ice > Liftoff...
GCGATGGATGGCACCGCCCGTGATCGCGGGTGCGCATGCGCCGCTCCAGCGACTCGCTGTCTCTGCCGTGTCCTGTCGGCTGCCGCGGCCGCCGGTGCCCCAGCACACGAAGTCCATGATGCTCGCGGGGCTGGCGAAGTCGCTGTCGCGGTAGAGGATCACCTCACCGCGCGTTGCGCTGTCCGTGAAGCCGCTGGGCCAGGAGACGGTGATGTACGCGCCCGGCGCGAGCGTTCCGGTGCCGACCGCTGCGTAGTTGAAGGGCGAGCAGAACTGAAAGCCACTCGCGCCGAGGTCGATGGGGCCCGTGCCCGCGTTGAAGAGCTCGATGTACATGCCGGGAGCAATCTCGGAGATCTGCAGGGCCTCGGTGCTGGTGAGTGCGAGCGATGCGGGGCACCCGCAGGCCGCCGTGGGGAGGCACGAGAGCTCGGCCGGGCACTCGCTCTCGCCGGTACACACACCGCCTCCGTCGGTGGGCATCCCTGCATCATCGGTCGCCATGGTGTCGTTCGTCGGAACGTCACCGGTCGCCATCGTGTCGTTCCCGATCGGCGCGTCCATGGGCGCGGGCGTGTCGGTGCCGCCCGTGTCCGTGCCTGCATCGAGCGCCTCGCTCGGATCGCACGCCGAGAGCGCGAAGACCGGCAGGCCGAGGACAGAGAAGAGAACGCCCATGGAGATGTCCCGAAGTTTCATGGCGCGGAGGATAGCCGAAGCGTTCGCGCGGCGCGCTCCCCGGTGATAGCTGCGAGAGCGACATGCGTCGTCTCTGGATGTTGCTCGTATTGCTGGGATGCGCTCCCGAACCCGCGCTCTGCGCGAGCCCCGACGATCACTGTCCGGTCGAACCAGCGTTTCAAGGCACGCCGTGCATAGGCGCGCTCTCATGCACCTACCCGTACCCCGACGATCCCTCCGTCGAGATGGGCCTGCGCATGGACTGCATCGATGCGCGCTGGCGCGAGACCGTCCTCTGCTCGAGCTGCCCTCCGCGCATGGTCGAGCGCTGCCGCACCCCCGACCTGTCTCCCATCGAGGGCACCGCGACGCTCGCGTTCACCAGCGATCCGGTGCAGTTCGGCGCGCAAGGCGCCGTGATGCTCGCGCACACCCTGTCGATCGAGGGCCTCGAGGACGCCGAGCGCTGCGTGAGCGTGCGCGAGCGGACGTTCATCGATGGGATGCCCGGACCCGCGACGTTCGCGGTGCTGCTTCGCTGCGGCGGCAGCCAGCCCATCCTGTCGTTGCTCTACGATCTGCCCTGCGAGCCGGGCGTCCATCGCCTCGAGGTGGAGGCCGAGGTCGATGGGGTCGAAGGCGTCGCGCGCATCGGCTTGGACTTCGATGCCGCCGACTGCCCGCCGCTCGAGGGCGGCGCCCTCGACGACTAGCGCCGAGCGGCCCACGATCGGCGGCGTGCGTGGCTCCTCCATCTTGGGTGTGCTCCTCCTGATCGCGGGCCTGACCTTCGCGGTGCTGAGCCTCGGCTGCGATGGCGGCTACCACCCAGGTTTCGGACGAGCGAGCTACTACGGCGGAGTGCCCATCTCGCGCAGCGTCTCGTCGAGCACGACGGCCTCGGGCTTCGTGACCGGCGGCGGGACCATCACCACGAGTACCACCGTCGGGGGGTATCCGGTCTCGGGCACGACCATGAGCCCCGATGGGACCGCAACCTACAGCGGCAGCGTGCCCTATGGCTACGGCGTGCCCTACGGCTACGGCGGCTATGGCTACGGCGGCTATGGCTACGGCACGTACACCCACTGCATTGGCGCGGTCGCGTGCGGCGCTGACGTGTCGGTGACCACCGAGCGCGTCGGCGTCGGCCGATCTCGCTGAGCGCGCAGCCCCTCGATCGCGCCGCGTGCTAGAGCAGCGTCCCTTCTTTCCGAGGTATGGACCCGTGGCGCGCTTCATCGACGAGCTCAAGCGAACTCACTCCTGCGGACAGCTCCGCGAAGAGGACATCGACCGCGAGGTGGTGCTCTTCGGCTGGGTGCACAATCGGCGCGATCACGGCGGGCTCATCTTCATCGATCTGAGGGATCGCGACGGCCTAACCCAGCTCGTATTCGACGGCGACATCGACAAGGACGCGTTCGCGTTCGGCGACAAGTGCCGCAGCGAGTGGGTGCTCGGCATCCGCGGCAAGGTGCGCGACCGCGGCAAGATGCGGAACCCCAAGATGCCGACCGGCGCCATCGAGGTCGTCGCGCTCGAGGCGACGATCTTCAACAAGGCGGAGACCCCCATCTTTCCGATCGAAGACGACATCGACACCAGCGAGGAGAAGCGCCTCGAGCACCGCTACCTCGATCTGCGTCGCCCTCGCATGCAGAAGAACCTGATGACGCGGGCCAAGATCTACCACCACACCCGCAACCACTTCGTGGACCACGGCTTCATCGAGATCGAGACCCCGATCTTCGTGAAGTACACCCCGGGCGGGGCACGGAATTTCTTGGTGCCCGCGCGCCTGAACCCCGGCTCGTTCTACGCCCTGGCCGAGAGCCCCCAGCTCTTCAAGCAGCTCCTGATGGTGAGCGGCTTCGACAAGTACATCCAGATCGTGAAGTGCTTTCGCGACGAGGATCTACGCGGCGATCGTCAGCCCGAGTTCACCCAGATCGACGTCGAGATGAGCTTCGTCAACCAGGACGACATCTTCAGCATCATCGAGCAGCTGGTGGTGCGCCTCTGGAAGGAGATCTCCGGGATCGATCTCACGACGCGCTATCCCGGCGAGGTCTTTCCTCGGATGAAGTTCGAGGAGTCGATGCGCCGCTTCGGCAACGACAAGCCGGACATGCGCTTTGGCCTCGAGCACATCGATCTCACCGAGCTCGTGATCGAACAGGGCGGCGGCGGCATCCCGTTCTTGGCGAGCATCGCGGAGAAGTTCACCAGCGGAAGCTACCGCCGTGATCTCCCCGAAGAGATCGTGAAGGCGATCCGGGTCCCCAAGGATCACGCCGCCAGCTTCTCGCGCGCCGAGCTCGACAAGCTCGAGGCGTTCACCAAGCAGATGGGCAGCAAGGGATTGGCGCGCGCCAAGATCGGCGCGGGCGGTGAGTGGCTCCAGAGCCCGCTGGCCAAGACCGCGACACCCGACTTCGTGCAGGCCGTGAACGCGGCGTGCGGCGCGGAAGAGGGCGATCTGCTCCTGCTCCAGTTCGGCCCCGAGACGCTGGTGCACACGGTGATGGCGAACCTGCGCCTACACCTGGGCAAGAAGCTGAAGATGATCCCCGAGGTCGGCGCGGGCGACGACTGGAACTTCCTCTGGGTGGTCGAGCCGCCGCTCTTCGAGCGAGGCGAAGCGCCGAACAGCTGGGCCGCCGCGCACCATCCGTTCACCAGGCCCCACGACGACTCGCTGCCGCTGCTCCAGACCGATCCCGGCAAGGTGCTCTGCTACCGCTACGACCTGGTGCTCAACGGCGTCGAGCTCGGCGGCGGATCCGTTCGCTTGCACGACCCCGAAGTACAGCAGCGCGTCTTTGCGACGCTGGGCATCGCGGCCGAGGTCGCGCAAGAGAAGTTCGGCTTCTTGCTGAATGGCCTCAAGCACGGCGCGCCCCCTCACGGCGGCATCGCCCTGGGCCTCGATCGCTTGGCGATGCTGCTCACCGAGAGCGAGTCGCTCCGCGATGTCATCGCCTTCCCCAAGACGGGCAAGGGCTCGGATCTGATGACCGGCGCGCCCGGCACCGTCCTTCCCGAACAGCTCGCCGAGCTCAAGGTCCGCAGCACCATCAACGGCTGATGATCTACCTGTTGCCGGGGATGGACGGCACCGGGCTTCTCTACGCGCGCTTGCTCGAGCACCTCGGCGGGCATGCGTGCACCGTCGTGCGGTATGAGGGCGGCAGCTACGAGGCGATCGAGGCGCGGCTCCCTAGTGCGCTGCGATAGCCGTCATCGAGCGATGTGCTGGTGGCCGAGTCGTTCGGCGGTCCGCTCGCCATGCGGATTGCCGCGCGCCATCCCGCCGCGCGGGTCGTGCTCATCGCGTCGTTCGTCCGCGCGCCCCGCATTCTTCCTCCAGGTCGTCTCGTTGCAGCGCTGCATCCGCCACCGAAGCTCGGCATTCAGATCGGCATGGTGGGTCGCGACGCGGATGCGGCGCTCGTTGGGGAAGTCACGAGTGCGTTGAAGACGGTCCATGGCTCGGTGTTGGTGGAACGCATCGAGGCCACGCGAACCATCGACGTGCGCGCGGAGCTCGCGGCGATCACCGCTGATGTCATCTGGCTGCGAGCCACCCGCGATCGCCTCGTGCCCGCGTCCGCCACCGCGCTCGCGCGCTCGGTTCGACCGAGCCTCGAGGTCCGCGCGATCGACGGTCCGCACCTGTTGGCGCAGCGTTGCCCGTCCGAGGTCGCGGCAGCCATCATGGCGTGAGATCAACAGCAGAAGCAGGCTGTCAGTGCCAGTCGAACCAATGGACAGCTGACCCACCACGTCGGGAGTGCCCAGCTCCCGGACCCGCGCGCCCACATCGACGCGGAGGAGAAAGTCGGTATTGGACCCCACACTCACACCGATTGCGCCGAACATGCATTCGACTCCGTAGGCCAATCGAATGAAGTCGATGGGATCTGGGACGTGTTGGGGCCCCCCCCGACCGCTACGTTGCCGCCGACGTGCAGGGCGAGCGCGTCGTATTGCGCACGGTAGGCGACTTCGAGACCACCTAGGTAGGAGGAGGAGGAGTATCCGGTGCCGCTCCCTTCGAACTGGTAGCGCTCCGAGAACATCGGGATCAGGAGCGCGACGCCCAGCCGCAGCCCGCCCAGGACGCGTATTTTGACCGAGGTCCGTTGAGTAAACGTCGGGTCGACGGCGCCGCCGCTCTCTCGGAGGAGGAGCCCGGCGCCGAGCTGGGCATACGGGATGATCGGCGACCCCGACGGAGGCGGGGGCAAAGTCTCCGTGTCGGGTTCGGACCTCGGGAACTCGAGCGCCGAGCCCGACTGCGCCGCGAGGGAAGACGGATGCAGGAGAACGATCGATGCGAGCACGGCGAAGACGGTCAGGCGGGTCATGAGTTGCTCCGGGGTGGGGGTCTCCTGACTTGGTGGACGATCAGCGCCTGCTGTTGGAAGAGAACGTGGCCGGCTCCGGAAGCCAGCACACTTCGGGTTGTCAGTTCACTCCCGTCTCTCGCTCGCTGGTGCGAGTGACCGACGGGGGATGACTACTCGGAGACGCACACCGACGCGCACTCGGTCGAGTCCCGGAAGGAGACGGTGCAGCGCACCTCCTCGGGCGGATTGCAGCGCGCCTCTTCCGCGGCGTCGCCGATGCAGTAGTCGCAGACCGAGCCGGGGCAACGCCCGCCCTCGGGACACGTGTCATCCGACATGCAGACCTCGATGCCCCCCGCATCCTCGCGGAACCGCGCCTCCTCGATGAGGCAGGTGGCGCAGAGGCTGGTGACCCCGCTGATGCGCGCTTCGCACGAGGAGAGGCAGCGCGAGATGCTGTCGGCGTTGCAGGTGTCGCCGACGCCATCGTCTTCACACAGGGTGGTGCAGCGGGCATCAGTGCCCGCGCAACCGACCGCACCGAGGACGACGAGGGAGAGCAGGATCATGAAGGCGGTTCGCATCGGCGCCGTAGCTATCCCGCAAGTGTGCGAGCGCGCCATGCAGCCGAGTTCGCTTGTACGCCGTCCGAGGTAGATGTGGAGACGATCGAGTACGACTGGAACTTCCAGCGCGGCAGTTACGTCGCGACGGGCTGCGGCCGTCGGGCCGTGTACGTCTGCGATGAAAGCTGCGTGCGGAATAGCGAGGCTTCCACTACTGGAGGCGAGTCCTCGATTGGTCACTGACCGACACCGCTCCGTGGAGACTTTGGCCCGGAACTGCGCGGTCCATCCATCAAGGCGTGCAAGCGCAAACTCTGACTCCGCTGCTTGATGCCGGCCCCGGCCTGGAGCCGCGACGCGTTCAGCCCAGGCGCTCGACGAACGGCGCCGTCGTCTTCGCGCGGACCTCTTCGATCGTAGCGTCGCCGATCAGGTCCGTGAGAACGAGCTGATCGCCCTCGAACCGGAACGCCGCGAGATCCGTGATCACCACGTCCACTGCGCCCATGGCAGTGAGCGGCAGCGAACACACGGGCACGATCTTCGAGGCGCCGCTGGTGCTCACATGCGTCATCAGCACGATCAAGCGCTTGGCACCGGCCGCCAGATCCATCGCGCCGCCGACGCCGAGCAAGGGCTTGCCGGGCACCGCCCAGTTGGCGAGGTTCGCGTTCGCATCGACCTCGAGGCCGCCCATGATCGCGACGTCCACGTGGCCGCCGCGGATCATCGCGAACGAGTCCGCGCTGTCGAAGTAGCTGGTCCCGGGCAGCGCGGTGACGGGGATCTTTCCGGCGTTCACCGGGTAGTCCATCGCGCCGCCCTCCTTGGGTGAAGGACCGACACCGAGCATGCCGTTCTCGGTGTGCAGGATGATCCCGTCGTCTGCCCCGATCAGATCGGCGACCAACGTGGGAATCCCGATACCGAGGTTCACCACATCGCCCCGCTTCAGCTCGCGCAGCGCGCGCGCGGCCATGGCCATGCGGACATCGCCGGCCTTCTTCTCGCTGGTCTCGATCGACGCGGAGCTCCCGAGATCTTCGAGCGTGGTGTGGGCTTGCACCAGGTAATCCACATACGTGCCGGGCGTGTGGATGTGATCGGGATCGAGCGCGCCCAGCGGCACGATCTCTTCGACCTCAGCTATCACCAGATCGGCCGCGGTCGCCATCGCACGATTGAAGTTCTGTTCGGTGCGCCGGTAGACCAGGTTGCCCGCGGTGTCGGCTTTGTGCGCCCGGATGAATGCCACGTTCGCGCGTAAGGCAGGGACGAACACGTGCTCTTTGCCATCGAAGGTGCGCACGTCGCTGCCCTCTGCGACCACCGTCCCAAACCCAGTCGGGGTGTAGAAGCCGCCGAGGCCCGCGCCGCCCGCGCGGATGGCTTCGGCGAGCGTGCCCTGCGGCAATAGGCGCACCTTCATCGCGCCCGACTGCGCAGCGGCGACCGCCTCTTTGTTGCTGGTGAAGTACGAGCCGACGGCACCGCTCAATTGGCCGTTGCGGAGCAAGCGGCCACCACCGAGCCCTGCCTCGCCGACGTTGTTGCCCACATACGTCAGGCCCTTGGTCTGGGTGAGCGCGAGCGCGTGCAAGAGATGCACGGGGTTGCCGGTCATGCCGAAGCCGCCGGCCATCAGGACGTCGCCGTCCTTCACCAGCTTGGCCGCCTCGTCGGCGCTGAGCTGCGGAACGACCCGCATCAGACGAGCTCCATGATGCTGGCGTCACCTTGGCCCACGCCCACGCAGAGCGTGGCCAGACCGTAGCGCATCGACTCCCCCTCGTTCTTGCGGCGCCGCATCTCGTGCAAGAGCGTCGTCACGATCCGGGCGCCCGAGCAGCCCAAGGGATGACCGAGCGCGACCGCGCCGCCGTTCACGTTGGTGATCTCCTGACGCAGGCCGAGTTGACGCATCACCCCCAGCGCCTGCACCGCGAACGCCTCGTTGAGCTCGGCGAGATCGATGTCCGACAGCAGGAGGTTCGCGCGAGAGAGCGCCTTCTTCACCGCATCAACGGGGCCCAGGCCCATCACCCGGGGATCGACGCCCGCCGCTCCCGAGGCCACCCAGCGGGCCATCGGGGTGATACCGAGCTTGGCTGCGCGGGACGCGCTCATCAGCACCAGCGCCGAGGCGCCGTCGTTCATCCCGCTGCTGTTCCCCGCGGTGACCGTCCCGCCTTTGCGGAACGCGGGCTTGAGCTTGGTGAGCTGCTCGAGGTTGGTGTCGAGGACGTAGCGCTCTCCTTCTTGGCGCCATCGAGGGTGCTCATCGATCTGCATGAGCACCGGATCGCCCTTCTTCTGCGGCACCAGCACGGGGACGATCTCCTCGCGGAAGTAGCCCTGATCAATCGCGTGGACGGCGCGCGCTTGGCTCTCGAGCGCATAGGCGTCCTGCTCCTCGCGCGAGATGACACCGCCTTGGATCTCGCCCTTCTGCGAGCGCTCTTGGATGTTCTCTGCGGTCTCGCCCATCGCCTCGAGCGGGAAGATCTCGGCGAGCTTGGAGTTCGGATAACGCCAGCCCAGGGCCGTGTCCCACGCGGTCACATTGCCCGCGGGGCTGGTCTTGGGGAGCGAGTACGGCGCGCGGCTCATGCTCTCGACGCCTCCCGCGACGTAGACGTCGCCTTCGCCCGCACGAATCGCGCGCGCGGCTTGGTTGATCGCCGTCAGGCCACTCGCACACAAGCGGTTCACGGTGACCGCTGGCACGCTGTCGGGCAGCCCCGCGAGCAAGCTGGCCATGCGGGCCACGTTGCGGTTGTCCTCGCCCGCCTGGTTCGCGCAGCCGAAGTAGACCTCTTCGATCGAAGCCGGCTCGACGCCCGCGCGCTTCACCGCTTCGGCGATCACGATCGCCGCGAGGTCGTCGGCGCGCACGCTCGAGAGCCCTCCGTTCAGCTTGCCGATCGCGGTGCGTACCGCACTGACGATCACGACGTCTTGTCCGTTCTTGCTCATGTCCAGGCTCCTCGTTCGGGCGGTTCTATACCGACCCGAGAGCGGGCGCCTGCCTGGCTCACGAGCTCATGGATGTCCCGCTGCGGCGACCGCCCCGCGCCCGTTCGAATACCCGGGCGCTCCGACGAACAGACGGTCTGGACTACCAACACCGGCGACGATCGCAGTGCCCAATCGTTCGGAGCCGCGACCGAAGACGATGGTCCGACGCCGTCCGCGGCCGTCGAAGATCACGACTGCCCCGACCCCGGAGCGCGCAGCTGGTACACCGACCACCACGCGAACAGGCCCGCGATGGCCGTAGCGGGTGTCGTCCTCGCGGATCGCGACCAGCGTCGTCAGCTCGCCGATCGAGCCTGTCTTTCGATCTACGCGAACGACGACGAACTCATGTTGTTCGGCGCGATCCGGGCGACCGTGTTTACTCGCGCGTCGTGCACGGACACCCGAGAACGAGATCCACACTCATTCGGACTGGTTCATCGCTCCGATGGGAGTATCGGGGTGCTGCACCGCGTGGGAACGCCCGTCGCAGGGGGCTACGTGCACTACCTCGCGGTCGACGACACGGGCACCATCACCGTTCCCCAAACACTCGTGGGCTCCGACGAGCAAGGGACCGCGTCCGACTCGGGCTTTGACCTGCACGGCGTCCCCCTCGGTGAGCACAGCGTGCTCTATCGCGAGCTCTCGGATGGTGTCTATGCGGGGGCGAACATGCTCTGCTATCGGCTCCGCGCCTTCGACGACGACGGAAGCAACGCCCACGACACCCCATTTCAACTCGCGTGCATGCGCTCGGAGCGGGTCACTCGCTCCGAGCGTCTGCTGGAGCTCACAGGTGGGTATGCCGCGCTCGCGTGGGCCGAGCGACCGAGGCTCGGCCGAGACGACAATCTCACCCAGATCACCCTCAGCACGCCGTGGGACGAGGGCATCTACCTCACCATGATTCGCCCCGACGGACGGCGCGGCAGCGAGATCATGCGGGTCACCGGCGAGGGCTCGACGATCATGGGCACGGCGCTGGATCGTCGGACAGAGACCTCGGGCCCGTATCCCGGCGACATGACGGTCAGCGCGACCAGCGAGGGCGACCGCGTCGTGCTCGCGTGGCGGGACGAGCGGGTGGACGCACCTGGTATCTACCTCCGCTCCTACACCTGCTCCGTCACCGAGTGACGGGTGTACGGGCTCAGGCCGAACGGACCAGAAGCCAGTCGCGGATGAGCGGCCACACGGTGCGGGTCGCCTCGCGGCCCATGATCAGATCGATGTGTCCGAAGGGGAACGCCCGGTAGGTCTTGTCGCTGGAGCGGCTCAGCGCCCACGCCGGCTGCACCGACTTGGCGGGTGCCAGCTGGTCCTCGGTCCCCGCGATCACCAAGAGCGGCCGCTCGAGCATCTCGAACGCGGCGCCGTAGTCGATCATCCCATCCACGCTCTTCCAGCCCTCTTCGCTGCCAGCGCGAAAGATATCCAGCGCGACCTTGAGGCTGGTGCGCTCGAACGCCTTGCCGAGGTACTCGCTCAGCACCTCGCGCTCGACGCCGCCGGGGACCCAGCCGCGGATGGGGAGCGGGATCGCCGCGCTGTCCCAGAGCACCGCGCGCTTGTGCAGGTGCTGTCCGATCATGCGCACGGGCAGCGCTGGGTTGTGATCGAGGAGCCCGGTGAAGCCCACCCACGCCGCCATCTCGCGCAAGAAGAGCAGCAGGGCCGAGCCCTGTCCGAAGCGATACGGCGAGCCGATGGTGGCGATGCCGCGGACTTCCTTCTTGAGGAGGCTGCCCGCCGCGCTGTAGCTGATGAGGCCGCCCATCGAGTGACCTATCAAGAAGAGCCTGTCGGTCTGGGAGATCTCGAGTGCTTCGCTCACGAACGCGGGCAAGTCCTCGCGGATGTACTCCTCGAGCATGCGGGGGCGCGGCGCACCGAAGCGCCGCGAGCGACCGTGACCCCGAAGGTCGACGTTGAACACATCGAAGCCCGCGTCCGCCAGGTAGTTCGCGAACGAGCGACGCGAGCTGTGCCAGGTGTAGCGGTTCTGTCCGAAGCCGTGGATCAACATCACGGTGGCGCGCGATTCGGTCTGGGCGCGGCGCTTGCGGACCATCCCCAAAGGGTGCGGCCCGGGCGTCATGACCACGTCCTTGGTGAAGACCCGTTTGTCGCCGCCATCGATCATTTGTTCGACGGTCTCGGTGCGAAGGATCAACGCCACACTCCGGCGCAACACTCCCGGCGGGTCTGATGCAGACCCGCCCCCCGCCCGGCGAAGGCGGCTCGGGGCCCCCCACCCGACTCCGCTCCGCGACCGCCTTCGGCGGCTGAGCAGGCACACGATGATTCAGCGTGTCGGCGTGACTGCTCAGTGAACATCGGCGGCAACCATACACGGCGGCAGGCCGGATGCTACGCTCGAGAATCGCATGAGCACGCCGTTGACACTTCTTCGCTCCCTCCATCGGGTGGCCCTTCTCGCCCTACTGTTCGTGGTCGTGGTGATGCCCGAGCCCGCGAGCGCCCAGGCGCCGCGGCGCGAGGTGGTGGAGGAGCTCCTCGGAGGCATCGAGTCGAGCGCGACGGAAGCCGAGTGGCGCGCGATGGGCGAGGGCACCGTGCCGGTGCTCGTGTCGATCTTCGACGACGCCAGCGAGCCCCAGCCCGTTCGTCTCCGCGCGGTGTGGGCCGCGCGCTTCTTTGCGACCGAGGTGAGCCGGCGTTTTTTGACGCGCGTCGCGAGCGACCCATCGCAGCCCGGGATGGTGGTGCGATCGGCGGCCCAATCGCTCGCGGCCGCGTTCGATCGCAGCGCGGTCGCGACCCTCGGGCCCCTGCTGACGCACGCCGATCCCGCGGTACGTGAAGCCACCATCGCGGCCCTCGCTCGCGTCGGTGGTCCCGAAGCGCGCGCGGCGCTGGTGGCGCGTCGAGGTCGCGAGACCGAGCTCGCTGCGGCGCTGGAGCGCGCGCTCTCCGCCATCCGCGATTGAGCGACCGAAGAAAGCCGAGCGCGGCGCGTTGAGAGGCCACGATGAGCGACGCCATCCAGAAGACCGAGACCCTCCGTGAGCTGGAGAAGGCCGACCCGAGTCTGCCCAAGAAGCTCGCGAAGGCGGTCACCGACAAAGCGCTCGATCGCGCGCTCGGCGACGGCGTCTCGCCCGAGATCAAGCGAGAGATCGCGTCCAAGATTGCGCCCTGGGCCGAGCGGCTCGCGTACCTGCTCGACGACTGGATCCGAATCCCCGGCACCGACATCAAGTTCGGCCTCGACGCGGTGGTGGGGCTGATCCCGGGTGTCGGAGATGTGGTGACCGGCACGGGCTCGGTCGCCCTCTTGCTCCTCGCGCTCAAGAACCGAGTCCCCACCGCAGGCCTGTTGCGGATGGTGGCGAACATCGGGATCGACGTCGTCGGCGGCTCGGTCCCCTTCGTCGGCGACCTCTTCGACGTCGCTTGGCGCAGCAACCGAAAGAACCTCGACATCATCAAGCGCTACGAGGCCGACCCCGATGCGGCGTCCCCCACGGGTGACAAAGTGCTGGTGGGGGTGGGCATCACCCTGGCGGTGCTCGGCGTCCTGATTCCCTTCGCGATCGGCATCTGGCTCGGCGCGGGCGTCTTCGCCATCTTCAGCTGAGCCCATTTTCCTGGCGCTCCGGCCCAGAGACGCCAGATGCATCGACGACGAGTGGCACACTCGCACCCGTCGACGAACAGGCTGCTCGGAACGCGTTGTTCTACATCGGGGGCGCTCGCGTCCGCACCCGAGCGGAGAAGTGCTTCTGCGAAGACGACCAAATCGCGCGCGGCGGCGTCGCCCAATGGCGTCATCCCCCGTGCAAACGGGCCGTCGAAGTTGGCGCCCAGGGAAGCCAAGGGTGATCGGCGCGCTCAAGGGCCCGCTGCACGGCGGCGCGCCGGGCCCGGTGCTCGACATGCTCGATGCGATGGGCCACCCCGACGCAGCCCCCTCATGGATCGCGGCCGCGCTCGATCGCGGCGAGCGCATCATGGGCATGGGCCACCGCATCTACCGGGTGCGTGATCCCCGCGCCTTCGTGCTCGAGCGCGCGATCGGCGAGCTCGAGGGGAGCGGCATCGCCGAGGAGCGCTTGGCCTTGGCGCGCGCGGTGGAGAAGGCGGCCGAAGCGGCGCTCGCGGCCCAACATCCCGAACGCCCTTTGAGAGCCAACGTCGAGTTCTACACGGCGGTGCTGCTCGAGGCGCTGGGCATCCCCCGCGCGATGTTCACCGCGATCTTCGCCTGCTCTCGGGTGGCCGGCTGGTGCGCGCACATCGACGAGCAGCGCGGTCGGTCGCTTGATCCGGCCCGCGTCGCGCTACGTCGGTCCGATGCCCGAAACCGGGCCCGCGGCCTGACCCTCGCAGGCGCGCTTGAGCACCTGGTAGATCGCCGGGTGGTTCTGCAGCTGGTGGTGCAGCACGCCGCCGAATCGCGCGGTCTCGATGGGGAAGTGCTCGCTGAGGATCGGCCCGTGCGCGCTGGCCTCTCGAACGAGCAGATCCCCGATGAGCTGCCCCAGCGGGTGCTGAGGATCTTGGGTCAGCACCGCCGAGATGAAGTGGTACGCGACGTTCGGCAAGAGTGGGACTTCGGCGCGCCCCGGATCCACCAGCGCGTCGGGATCTTTGCCCAGCCAGTCTTCGTCCACCAACGCGCCGTGGCGTAGATCCTTGATGCCCGCGCTGCGACCCTCGAGCAGACGCGCCGTCACCAACGTACCCGGCAAATCGATCGCACCGAGCACCCCAGTCAGAACGTTGCCCAGCTTCTCGAGCGGGGCGCCTCGATGTGGTGAGCCGAGACAGAACACCCGCCGCACTTTCCCGAGCCAGTCGCGCTGCGCGAGACCGCCGTAGTGACACGCGCTGCGGATCACCAAGCCACCCATGCTGTGGCCCACCAAGATGAGCTCCTCCAGATTGGGCGAGCGCGCGACCAGTCCCTCGATGGCGCGCTCCAGCGCTCGACCGTTCACCGAGATCCGGCGACCGGTGTTGTAGCGGGCATAGATCGGAACGATCCCCAGATCGCGCTCCAGCAGCGAGCCGAACGAGGCGCCCGCATCGCGGTGGTAGCTCAGGCCCTCGAGGCACCAGCTCCACTCGCTGGTACCGAGACCGTGCACGTAGAGCGCCGCGCGCCGGGTGCCTTCGGGCAAGAACGCGGTGTGCGGATCGAAGTAGCGATCGCCGATGCGCAGCTGCATCGCCACCCGCAGATCGTTCTCTTTGGCATCGAGATGATCACCGACGACCGCGTTCACCAGTGCGAGCACCGCGTCGCTCACCCAGCCTATCCGCAGCGCCTCGTCGGTCATCGCGTCCGAGCGCATGGGCACCGGCGTCTCTTCGCCGGGATCACCCGGGAGCGCCATGTCCAACGCGACGTTCTCCACCACTTGCACCCCGCGGTTCAACAGCTTGATCGATGAGAGGACACCGCGGGTGCCGAGGCGCCGCACCTCGTTCACCAAACGTGCGTGGTGCTCGACGGTCGGGATGAGGTCGGTCACCCGCAACACGGTGCGCGCGGTGGACTCGTGTCCTTCGTCGACGAGATCGACGGTCTTGTCGACCGCGTCGTGTACCAGCGAGATGATCCCTCGAAGTCGCCGCATGGATGGCGTGTGCGGCGCCGGTCGCCCTCTGGCAACCCGAGCCGCCCTTGACCCGGCAACGCGGACCGCGAAGCCTCTGGCCCATGACCCAGCGGCTGCTCGTTCTCTTGGCGCTCGCCACAATGATGCTCGGCTGTGAGCCCGGCGTGCCCGAGGTGCCCGACGATGGACTGCCGCCCGCGCCGCCCGACGACGGCAACTGGATCGAAGTCGTCCCCGGCGGCGACACCATCTGCTCGCGCGGGACGCCCTACCGCTTCTTCGTGCGCGGCGGGCGATCCGACCGGGTGATGATCGACTTTCAAGGTGGCGGTGCCTGCTGGAGCGACATCACCTGCGGATTCGCGGGCGCCGCGGGTCTCTTCAGCGAAGACGTGAGCTCGCTCGATCAGTTCGTCGCGGCGATCGATGGCCCCTTGGCGGGCGGGATCCTCTCGGACGACCCCAACAACCCCTTCCACGACTGGACCATCATCCACGTCCCGTACTGTACGGGTGACGTGCACTGGGGCGATGCGCGCACCAGCTACGGCGAGGCGGGCTCTATCGAGCACCGCGGCTTCGTGAACGCGAGCGCTGCGCTGAACTGGACCTACAGCCGCTACGCGGCGCCCGACAATGTCTTCGTGTCTGGCTGCAGCGCAGGCGCGTACGGCGCGATCTTGCACTCGGCGTACATCGCGCAGCACTACGAGAGCGCGGACATCTCGGTCTTCGCCGACTCGGGCGCGGGCATCATCACGGACACGTTCCTCAACGACTCGCTGCCCAACTGGAACGCCGAGGCCAACCTCCCGAGCGCGTTCGTGCCAGGCCTGGATCGGCCCATCAGCGAGCTTCAGCTGACTGACGTGTACATCGAGATCGGTCGCACCTTCCCGAACATGCGGCTGGCCCAGACCCAGACCCAGTTCGATCAAGATCAGGTCTTCTTCTTCTCCGCGATGGGCGGGCTCCCTCAAGACTGGCCTACGATGATGCGGAGCCGCATCGAGGACATTCGCTCAGAGATCCCCAACTTCACGGCGTACGTCCCCGGGGGCTCGATGCACTGCGCTGCCATCTATCCGTTCTTCCTCACCCGAGAGGTCGAGGGCGTGGCGCTGCGCGACTTCGCCGAGGAGCTCGCGCTGGGCGCGACGATGCCGGCGCCCGCCATGTGCGAGGGCGTGGGCTGCTGTGAAGACGCCGTGTGCGCCGCCTGCGCCGCCGCCGCCGAGCCCGATCGCCCTGGCTACTGCCAGTTCTGCATGAACTTCCCCGGCAGCTGGGCCGAGTGCGCCACGCCCTGAGTGAATCTTCGATCGGGTCAGTCCCATGCGGTCCGCGACGTCGAGCCACTTCCCCTCACCACCTCTCTGGAGATCTCGATGTCGATCACGCTCTATCACCACCCCTACTCCCGCGCGGCCAACGTCGTCTGGATGCTCGAAGAGGTCGGGGTCCCCTACGAGATCCGCTTCGTCGACATCATGACGGGCGCGCACAAGGCGCCCGATATCGTCGCCCTCAATCCCATGGGCAAGCTCCCCATCTTGGTCGATGGTGACGCGGTCGTCTCTGAGTCCGCCGCGATCGCGCTCTACCTCGCGGACCGCTACTCGCTGGGGAAGCTCGCGCCTGCGCTGGACGATCCCAAGCGCGGCACGTACTTGCGCTGGTCGCTCTTCGCACCCTCGGTGATCGAGCCGGGCTCGCTGGCCAAGGCGAACAACTGGGAGTTCAAGCCGGGCTCCGCCGGCTGGGGCAAGCACGAGGACATGCTGGAGGCGATGGCGTTCGCGATCGGTAAGGGCCCCTTCTTGTTGGGCGAGACCTTCTCGATGGCCGACGTGATCTTCGGCGGAACGATCGCATTCATGCTCCAGTTCGACATGCTGGAGAAGCGCCCCGCGTTCACCGAGTACGCCGCCCGCCTCGCCGAGCGCCCCGCCGCCCAGAAGGCCAAGGCGGTCAACGAAGCCATCCGCAAAGAGCACGGGCTGAAGTAGCCGCCCAGCGGGCACTCAGCCCCGCACGGCGAATGGCACCATCTCGCGCACCACCCAGATCAGATCGCGCACCTCGCGATCGATCCGAGTGACGATGCTGGGATCGGGCCCTTCGACGTGCACGGCGTGCTTGTCGCGCGCGATGTCGCTGGACAGCATGAGCTCGCCCGCCGCGAGCTCGGGCAGCTCACGGCGCAGCACGGGCTCGAGCGCATCGACGAACGCGGCGCCGCTGGCCCCAAGATCCATCCCGTCTTGGGCCCGGAGCAGCGCGCGCGGCGCGATGGTGATCTCGATCCGGTAGCCGCTCACGGGGCGACGATAGCGCGGCGTTGGTAGCGCGCCGGGCTCGACTTGGCACCTGCCAGCGCGCTCGAGGGCTCCCACACTCCAGACCCTTGGCGCCTCCATCGCATGCTCCCGCCAGCGCTCCGCCGTCACGCTCGAGCGCTGCGGGTACTCCACTGTCGCGCAACGTCCTCCTCGCGCTGGGCTCGGTCTATTTGATCTGGAGCTCCACATACTACGCGCTCCGCATGGTGGTGCGAGAGGTGCCGCCGTTCCTGGCAGGCGGCGGACGCTATCTCTTGGCGGGTTTGGTGCTGCTCGCGATTGCGCGGGCCCGCGGACTGGGCTCGCCGACGAAGACGCAGTGGCGCAACACGGCGCTCGTCGGCACCCTGCTCTTCGCGGTGGGCAACGGTTTTGTGGCCTTCGCGTCCCAGGAAATAGGCTCGGGGATCTTGGCCATCGTGTGCGCCGCGATGCCGCTCATCGGCGCCGCGCTCTCGCCGCTGGTCGGGGTGCGCCCTTCGATGCGCGAGGGCATCGGTCTCTCGCTCGGATTCGTCGCGGTGGGTGTGCTGGCCTCGGGCGGTGACCTCTCCGCGAGCCCGCTCTCGGTGGGGCTCTTGCTCCTCGCGCCGGTGGGCTGGGCCATCGGATCGCTCTTGGTGCGGCGGCTGGATGTGGGCCCGCCCATGCTCGCGGCGGGCGCACAGATGGTGTGCGGTGGCCTCTCGATGCTTTGCATCTCCTTCACCACCGGCGAGGGTCTGCCGACGGGGCCCATCTCGCTCACGACGTGGCTCTGGCTGGTGCATCTGGTGGTGCTCGGCTCGCTGGTCGCGTTCCTCGCGTACCAGTACCTCTTGATGAACGCGCGCCCCGCGATCGCCATGAGCTACGCGTACGTGAACCCGGTGCTCGCGGTGGTGCTCGGGGCGTGGGCGGGTGGCGAAGTGGTCTCACCGAACGCACTGATCGCGCTCGCGCTGATCTGCGCCGCGGTCTTCTTCATCGTCACCAAGCCCAAGGTCGCGACGCCGATCCCGGCATCCGCGCGCACCTGACCTGATCAGGACTTGGGCAGCGACAGCACCTTGAGCCTGAATCGCTCGAGCGACGCGCATCGGGTCTGGCGCTTCGAGCCTCCGACGGTCGTCGTGCGAACGCCGTTTGCGAACGAGGCGAGGCTACCGTTCGCCGCGATGTTCTCAGCGATCTGAATCGAGTCGCGCTCATGGTACTCGCGAGGCTTGGACTTCCGAGTACCGCGGGGTCGAACGGCCTTTGCTAGCCGCTCCTTCGCGTTGTCCACGACCCCGACGTTCTTCCCGACCCAATCATCGGGATTGCGCCAGCCCTTGACGATTGGGCCAACCGCTTCGGGAAAGACCATCCACCAGGTCTCCATCTCCCAAGACGGAATCACGGCGATCGGCACGCCCGAGGACCAGGTTCCGTCGCGTATGACGGTGCTTGGCCGAGACCCGCTTCGTCATCGGGGTACGCCGCCGAGGCTGCCAGAGAACCAGATCTCGCCGAGTCCGTACTCGCTCTCGTTTGCAATCTGGGCGACCTCTTCGGGATCAATTGCTGGAATGCGCGCGAGCCCGGTCGTCTCGTCACGCTCGCACACGATGAGCTCGTCGGGACGCAGGCGATTGACGAGGGCGGGAGAGTGCGTCGCGATCAGGAACTGGGTTCCGTTTGATCTGCTCGAGGCCTCGCGAAGCAGGTCCACCAAGCGGTCGAACACATGGGGATGAAGTCCATGGTCGATCTCCTCCACACACGTCAGAAGCGGTGGATGAGGATCGTGAAGCATCGCGAGGAGCGCGAGCGCCCGTACCGTCCCGAACGATGCATCGGCCAGCGGCGTGGCGCCCGGCAGGTTTCGATCGACGATGTCGACGACCACCGCCTCCGCCCCGCCGCCGATCTCCCTGAGCTTCACGTCGACGAGTCCCGGCACTATCTCCCTGGCGTCGCGTATCAATGCGCTCAGGAGGTCGTCATGTTCCTCGGCGAGGTAGCCGAGAAACGCCGCCAGGTTCGCCGCATCGTTGCGCAGCGGGACAGCGGCGCGTGCGTCCGACGGAAGCCGGGCCGCTCTCGCGTCGACGTCGAACACGCGACAGGTCGTGAAGAGCTCCTGCATCTTCCGAACCTCGGTCGCACCCTCTGCCTCACCGAGTTGCGGAAGGACCGCGAGCCCGAACGCGTCCTTATCGATCTCGAGCTGCCTCGGGCTTCGTCCTTCGTCGACGAGAGAGAGCTTTCCCCCCTGCAGGGTGATGCGTCGCCCCTTCCCGCGCGTTCGCTTGAACCTGAACGCCTCGTTCTGCCGGAAGCCTCTTCGAACCGGGACCGCGACGTTGTCCCTCGAACGAACTCTCACCAGGTGAAACGAAAGCGAGTACTCATCCAGCGCGTTCGAGTTCGCGTGTGCGGTGACGACCATCTTCACCGCGATCTCGATAGCTCCCCCGGTGCCACTCCTGGTGTGGAGCCGATCAAAGCCCCCTCTCGTCGCGACGGCGTTGGCGAGCTGACTGCGCGCCGCATCCCCGAGGAACGCGATCACGTTGAGCAAGGTGCTCTTGCCGGATCCGTTCGGTCCGACGAGCACATTCAGGCGCTGCAACTCGACCTTGACGTCGCCGAGGATGCCGAAGTTCTTCACGCTGAGCGAGTGGAGGCCCTGAGCAGTCACGCGCGCACTACATCACAGCGGAGTCTCTCGCCCAGCAACTTGCACGACAGACTCAGAGACTCAGCGTCAGGCCTTCATAGGCGGCTTCGGCGCTGGGGAAGATCGCCTGGGTGCGGCGCTCTTTCTCTCGCACCATCGCGTCGGTCTGCGCGGGGTCGTGATGGAAGAGCACGTAGTGCTTGATGTTGGCGGCCTTACAGAGCGCGACGCCCGCCTCGAAGTGCGAGTGGCCCCAGCCGGTCTTGGGCATCCCGCCGACGCCCGCGTACTCCTCGGGGGTGTACATGGTGTCGAAGATCAGGACGTCCGCGTTCTTCGCGAGCGCGACGAGCTTGGGATCGGGGATCGAGTAGTGCTCGGTGTCGGTCGCGTAGATGACCGACTTGCCGCGGTAGTCGACCCGGTACGCATAGACGCCGCCGGGGTGATTGCCCGCGGCGTTGGTGACCGTGCAGCCGCTGCCGATGTCCACGACCTCGCCCTCGTGCAGATCGTTGAACGCCAACTTCGCGGGCAACATGCTCAGGTGCACGGGGAAGTTGGGCATCTCCATCTGCCCTGCGAGCGCCGTCTCGACGGTGCCCGAGACGTTCTTGCCGCCGTACATGAAGATGCGGTTCCCCGGGATGAACGCGGGCGCGAAGAACGGGAAGCCCTGGATGTGATCCCAGTGCACGTGGCTGAAGAAGAGGTGCACATCCACGGGCATCTGCCGCATGAGCGAGTTGCCCAAGAGGCGCAGGCCAGTGCCGGCGTCGAAGATGATGATGTGCTCGCCGCAGCGAATCTCGACACACGAGGTGTTGCCGCCGATGCCCGCGGTGTCGGGGCCCGGCACCGGGATGCTCCCGCGCACGCCCCAGAAGCGAACGGCGAAGTCCGTAGTGGCGACCCCGCGCTGCGAGCTGACGACCGTGTTGGAGGCCGGGCCGTTCATGGCCTTCGGAGTCATGGCCTTCGGAGTCGTGGCCTTCGGAGTCGTGGCCTTCGGAGTCGCGGCCTTCGGAGTCGCGGCCTTCGTCGCCTTCGATGGGGCCTTGGCCACCTTGGGCGCAGTCGCCGCGAGTGGGGGCGTGCGCGGCCCGAGTGCTGCGCTGCGCTTGGACGAACGCGCTGCGTTCCGCACCGCGGGGTTGCCGGACTTTGCCGGCTTGGCTCGAGTGGTCACGCGGGGAGAGGATAGAAGCGCCCCCGGCTAGGCGTCAACGAAACGCGGGGAGCGAACGCCGGCCCCTGCTGCTATGCGTCAACGGAATGCGCATCGAGCTTCCCAGCCGCCAGGCCGACCGACCGCCGCTCGCCACCACGGCGCTGGTGATCGTCGTGGCGCTGGCGATCGGCTTGGTGATCGCGCGAGGGACGGTGGGCGCGCTTCCGCCGGCTACCGGGGAAGACGAAGCCTGGCCCGAGGCGCCGGAAGCGGGTGCGGAGGCGGACACGGCAGCCGCAGCGGACACGGAAGCGGAAGCGGA
>Ga0105047_10005991_pt1 | contig 20690 bp, 20 predicted proteins | sample MAT04_FD_78384 | JGI IMG/M metagenome (GOLD analysis project Ga0105047, IMG submission 78384) | Freshwater microbial communities from Lake Fryxell liftoff mats and glacier meltwater in Antarctica - MAT-04 (megahit assembly) | ecosystem: Environmental > Aquatic > Freshwater > Ice > Liftoff...
TAGCCCAGACTCAGCGCCTTTTTAAAACTTGTTTCTGTGATGTCAAAATCACCCATTTCAGTGGCTAACAGTCCGACTGCCAACGTAATCTCGGTATCTTCCGGATTCTTTTCCGATAACCATTGCAGTTGTTCGCGTGCCAGATCCGTATGGTTGTCACCGATTAATACCCGGGTATAAGCAATTCTTACTTCATTGGCTGCAGGATACTTATTCAGATAGTCTCGATAGAATTCACTCGCATCGGTACTTGAAATACGTTGTAATATTCTTCCATTATGAACGGCCGCGATTTCCCATCCGGGACGTAAGGTGAGTGCCCGCTGCATCTCTTCCGCGGCAAGCGGGTGCTGATTGGCAAACCACGCCGCCTGAGAAATTGCAAAATGTACTTCCGGAACATCCTTATAAGGTTGAGAAAGCCGCTGTATTAACTGCAATGTTGCTGCTTTATCTGTATTTCGTGACAGTAATTGATTGAATTGCATAAATGCATTGCCAATACTGTCTTTTTCCGAAGCCAGCAACTTCTCTAGATGCGGCCGTGCGGCATCCAGGTTGCCCATATTTACCAGCAGTGCCGCAATGGTTTGGCGGGCATCCGTCGAATCAGGCTCTAGCTCAACCCACATTGCCGCAGCTTGTTCTGCTGCAAATGGATTTCCTGCGTGCAGGGCAATTTCGGTTGCGCGCTTGGCAATTCTGGGGTCGCGTGTTGCCTTGGACAGCTTGACATAGCGGCTGACTGCAATATCAAGATTGCCGCGCTGCAATGCAGTTTCACCGACTAAAAAATCAAATAAAATAGGTGCGGTCAGTTCCTGCTTGGGTAAATTGAGCTGACTGATATCTTCTTGCTCAGCGGATTCTCCGGTTTTTTCTACCTCCTCCTTAGTGGGAATCTGCGCGCAGGCAGTGAGTCCGGATAGCAATAACACGCATAGAATTTTAAATTTCATGAGAAATCCGATTGATTTTCAAATATAAGATAAAAACGTACAACTTTTTTGCAGCATCTGTAGAAACCATAAAATCATAGCGCTTATATCATGCTTTATTCAGCAAAGCGCTTGGTTTCTAGCTTGGTTTTATTCAATATAATTCGCATATTCTACTTTTATACTGGTAATAAAGTGAATAAATAATTATTTAGCATACAGCAATATTTACTGTCGCTACGTAAAGTAAGATTAAAATTGTGCGCATAGCGGTCACCGATTAATTTATGATAAGGCAAATGCTGAGAACAACATTAAATCATGAAAGTTCATAGTGGTTTTAGGCTGCAACTGATAATTATCAGTTAGTCTGCGGCTTATCTCTACCAAAACCCTTATCCAATTTTGACTCAATTGAAGAATCCTTACCTCAAACTGCTTATTGTTTTTTTACTGGGTATGCTGACTGTACTCGGTTTTGCGCCATTTTATCTTTTCCCCGTTCCAGCAATTACACTGGCAGTGTTATTGGGATTTTGCCACAAAAGCCAGACTTCTCTACAAGCAGCGCTACTTGGATTTTGTTTTGGTATGGGACTATTTTGTGCAGGAGTGACTTGGATTTATGTCAGCTTGCATGATTTTGGCGCAATGCCAGTGTCGGCCGCTGTTACGGCACTGATTATACTCTGTGCTTACCTGTCGCTATTTCCTGCATTCAGTTTTTGGATCTTGACCAAGTTTCGCCGCACTTCGCCGTTTATTTGGGCATCAGTCGCTGCGGCGCTGTGGATGTTGTTTGAATGGCTGCGCGGCAATTTGTTTACCGGATTCCCCTGGTTGACGCTGGGCTATTCACAAGCGCCTTTTAGCCCATTGGCGGGATTTGCGCCGATCATCGGTGTTTATGGCATTTCAATGGTTGTGGTGTTTAGCGCTGCCTTACTTTTCTTCTGGATTGATAAAGGACCTAGAAATTGGCGTTATGGGTTGCCTCTGCTGCTGATTTGGCTCGGCGGGTATGGTTTGCAGGTTATTGAATGGGTTAAACCGCTGGGAGAGCCGGTTACGGTCAGCTTACTGCAAGGCAATATTGCTCAGAATATGAAGTGGCGGGAAGATCATCTCGAAAATACTATGGAGACGTATGCCAGGTTGATTATGGAAAGTGACAGCCGGTTGATTGTGACACCGGAAATTTCCATCCCGCTTTTTAGCGATGTCGTGCCGCAATCGTATTTATCGCATCTTGCCGCGCATGCCAGAAATAACAACGGTGACGTCTTGATTGGCTTGGCTGAGCGTACGACCGATGACGGGGATGATTATTATAATACGATGTTCAGCTACGGTTCTGCGCCGGAGCAGCGTTATCGCAAACACCACTTGGTCCCTTTTGGTGAATTTATTCCGTTAAAACCGGTATTCGGGTGGGTTATTCAGGTGCTGCAAATTCCGTTATCCGATTTTTCACGGGGCAGTTTGGATCAACAGCCTATGGATCTGGCGGGGCAGCGCGTTGCGATCAATATTTGTTACGAAGATGTGTTTGGCGAAGAAATCATTTATCAATTACCGCAGGCGACAATGCTGGTGAATGTCAGCAACGATGCCTGGTTCGGGCGCTCGATCGGGCCGCAGCAGCACTTGCAGATTTCCCAAATGCGCGCATTGGAAACCGGCCGCTATATGTTGCGCGCCACCAATACCGGAGTGACCGCGATCATTGATGAACGCGGCAGGGTATTGCAAACCATCGAAATTTTCACTACCGCAGCATTGCACGGACTGGCGCAAGGCTTCGCCGGCGCCACACCTTATGTGCGCATGGGAAATTACCCGGTGCTTGGACTTGCTAGCTTGTTATTGTGCATCGGATTGATATCCGCCTTCCGTGCCAGACGGAAAACCCTGTAAAATCCGATTAATTTTTATTTTGGTGCTGGTTTAATCCAGGTTCTTCATGGCAACACTTACTTTCCAAGAAATTATTCTTACCTTGCAACGCTATTGGGACAAGCAGGGCTGCGCGATTCTGCAGCCTTACGATATGGAAGTCGGCGCGGGAACCAGCCATACCGCCACTTTCTTACGCGCTTTGGGGCCCGAACCCTGGAAAGCAGCCTATGTGCAACCGGCGCGCCGCCCGAAAGACGGGCGTTATGGCGACAACCCCAATCGTTTGCAACACTATTATCAATTTCAGGTGGTGCTCAAACCGGCGCCGAAAAATATTCTGGATTTGTATTTGGATTCGTTGCGCGAACTGGGATTTGATTTAACGCAGAATGACATACGCCTGGTTGAAGATGATTGGGAAAATCCAACATTGGGTGCCTGGGGGCTGGGCTGGGAGGTTTGGCTCAATGGCATGGAAGTGACGCAATTTACTTATTTCCAGCAGGTCGGCGGCATTGATTGCAAACCGGCTACCGGTGAAATTACCTACGGATTGGAGCGCCTGGCGATGTATTTGCAAGGCGTGGAAAGTGTGTTTGATCTAGTCTGGACTAAAGGGCTGACTTACCACGATGTGTACCATCAAAACGAAGTGGAGCAATCCAAGTATAACTTTGAACACAGTGACACCGAATTTCTGTTTCTGGTTTTTGGCAAGCACGAAGCGCAAGCCAATCATCTCATCGAGAAGCAATTAGCATTGCCAGCCTACGAACAAGTGCTGAAAGCGGCGCATACGTTCAATCTGCTGGACGCGCGCGGCGCCATTTCAGTCACCGAACGTGCCAGGTATATCGGCCATATCCGCGACTTGTCACGGCAGGTCGCCAAAGCCTATTACGACAGCCGTAAAAACCTCAATCCGCCTTTCCCGATGGCACCGCGCGAATGGGTCGCGCAAATGCCGGACATGCAGGAATCCGCATCATGACCAAAAATCTGCTGGTTGAATTATTGGTTGAGGAATTGCCGCCCAAATCGCTGAAACAGCTCGGCAACAGCTTTGCGGAATTATTAACCGCCAGCTTGAAAGCGCAGGATCTCGTGCCTCAGGAAGCACAGGTCACAGCGTATGCCTCTCCGAGGCGATTGGCGGTGCATATTACCCATGTGGCAGCACAAGCAGCCGATAAAGCGGTCGCTCAGAAATTGATGCCGGCAACCGTCGGACTGGACGCGCAAGGCCAGGCGACACCGCCGTTATTGAAAAAACTGGCGAGCCTGGGTGCCGATGCCTCGGTCGTGCCGCAGTTGAAGCGCGTGATGGAAGGTAAAACGGAAACATTATTTTGGGATAGTACGCTTAAAGGAACGCCATTAACCGATGGTCTGCAAAAAGCATTAGAGGAAGCGATCGGCAAATTACCGATCCCCAAAGTAATGACATACCAGTTGGCGGATGGCTGGAGCAGCGTCAATTTTGTACGTCCTGTACACGCATTGATTGCCTTGCATGGCGCAGACATCGTTCCGGTCAATATTCTTGGGCTGCAAGCCGGTCGTGAAACGCAAGGACATCGGTTTGAGGCAAAAGTAAATCCCATCGTGCTGCATAATGCGGATAGTTACGCGCAGCAACTGGCAACCGAAGGCGCTGTCATTGCCGGTTTTGCTGAGCGCCGGGCAGAAATTGTTCGTCAGCTTAACGCTGCAGCGACCAAGGAAAATCTTACCCCGGTTGATGATGACGCGTTATTGGACGAAGTCACCGCATTAGTCGAGCATCCCAATGTTCTGGTCGGAAAATTTGCCGTGGAATTTCTGAAAGTGCCGCAAGAATGTTTGATTCTGACCATGAAAGCGAATCAGAAATACTTCCCGCTGCTGGATGCACAGGGAAAATTGGCCAACAAATTCCTGCTGGTTTCCAATATCCGGCCAACCGATTCCGGTTTGGTCATTGGCGGGAATGAGCGCGTGGTTCGTTCGCGCCTAGCTGACGCCCAATTTTTCTTTGATCAGGATCGTAAAAAAACATTGGAATCGCGCGTTCCTGAATTGGACAAAGTGGTTTATCACAATAAACTGGGTACGCAGGGTAAGCGCATGGAGTATGTTCGAAACATCGCAACCATGATCGGCAATCAATTGGATGGAGATACTCTGGGAGATCTGGCTTATGAAGCTGCTAAGTTAGCCAAGGTGGATCTACTGACCGGCATGGTCGGTGAATTCCCCGAGCTGCAAGGCATTATGGGGCGCTATTATGCGCAACACGAAAATTTAAGCGACGATGTTGCGTTTGCCATTGAAGATCACTATAAACCGCGCTTTGCCGGTGACGAATTGCCGCGTAACCCGGTGGGCGTATGTCTGGCATTGGCGGACAAACTGGAAACATTAGTGAATATGTTCGGCATTGGTGAAACTCCAACTGGCGACAAGGATCCGTTTGCATTGCGCCGCCATGCGCTTGGAGTTATAAGAATTTTAATCGAGAAAGACTTACCGCTTCAACTGAATGAATTGATCGATCTGGTAAAAAATGAAATTTATAGCATAAGTGGAAGTACACCTGATTTACGTGATTTACAAGTATTCGTTTACGAGCGCCTCGCTGGCAATTTGCGCGAACAAGGCTACACCGTCCAAGAAGTCGACGCTGTGCTCAGCTTGAATCCGCAACAGCTCGGCGATATCCCCAAACGCCTCGCCGCCGTGCGTACTTTTGCGGCATTGCCCGAAGCGGTCAGTCTGGCGGCTGCCAACAAGCGGGTTGGCAATATCCTCAAAAAAACCGAAGGCAGTATCAGCGACACAGTGGATACCGGTTTATTACAAGAGCCCGCCGAGCAGGCGCTCTATCAGACATTGACGGATATATTACCGGAAACGGAAAAAACCTTCGCTGCAGGCGACTACACCGCTTCGCTGCAAATCCTCGCCGCACTGAAATCACCGGTCGATACCTTTTTTGATCACGTGATGGTGAATGTTGAAGATGAGTCATTGCGCAATAACCGCCTTGCTTTGCTGAAACAACTGCATCAGACGATGAATCAAATCGCCGATCTTTCCAAACTGGCCTCTTAATATGAAACTGATCATCCTCGACCAAACCGGTGTGATTAATCAGAGCAGTGACGCATTTATCAAAACACCGGAGGAATGGATTCCCATTCCCGGCAGTCTGGATGCGATTGCCCGGCTGACGCATTCCGGCTATCGCGTGGTCATCGCCACTAATCAATCGGGTATCGGCCGCGGGTTACTCGACATGGCAACTTACAATGCCATTAATGACAAAATGTACAAGGCGGTCAATCAAGCAGGCGGGCGCATTGATGCCATATTTTTTTGCCCGCATACCAACGCGGATAAATGTTCCTGCCGCAAACCGGCAACCGGTTTGCTGGATGAAATCATGCAGCGCTATGGGGTTAATTTAAAGAATGCGCCGGCAGTCGGTGATTCATTAAAAGATCTTCAGGCCGCCGCCGCAGTCGGTGCCATACCGATGCTGGTGCTGACCGGCAACGGACAAACAACGCGCACCGCGAAAGAAATTCCCGCCGGAACGCAAATTTTTGAGAATTTGGCCGCCGTGGCCACCGCGCTGGCTAGAGAAGAATGACAGTGGCAGTTTTACGTTCAGCACTGTACATGTTGCTGCAAATCATCATTACACCGCCGTATGCCTTACTGACCCTGGCCTGCTTCCCGTTATCGCCGCATAACCGCTATCGCGTGACTTCCAGCTGGACAATGATCATGCTGTTTTTGCTACGTCACCTGTGCGGGATTCGCTATCAAATCATCGGTGCGGAAAATATCCCGAAAACGCCGAGCATCGTGATTTCAAAGCATCAATCGGCTTGGGAAACGCTGGCTTTCCAGAAAATTTTTCCGCCCCAGGTGTGGGTGTTGAAAAAAGAATTACTGCGCATCCCGTTTTTTGGCTGGGGATTGGCGATGACCAGTCCCATCGCGATCGACCGCAGTGCCAAGAAAAAGGCCTTGGAGCAAATCGTTGAACAAGGTAAAGACCGGCTAAGCCAAGGATTCTGGATTGTCATATTTCCGGAAGGCACGCGCATCCCACCGGGGCAGCGCGGCAAATACCGCATTGGCGGCGCATGGCTGGCGACGCACACCAATGTGCCGGTAGTGCCGGTCGCGCACAATGCCGGTGAGTTGTGGGGGAGAAATTCTTTCGTCAAACACCCCGGCACGATCACCGTCAGTATCGGCGAACCGATCGACCCCACCGGAATGGAAGCCGGAGAATTGAACGCCAAAGTGGAAGCCTGGATTGAGGATGAAATGCTGCGTATCAGCAAGCAGAGCCAGCAGAACCAGAAAAACCCATAAAAGTGTTCGCGCAAACTACTCTAAATGGCAGGGAAATTACTTACACACTCAAGCGTTGTAAGCGCAAATCCATTGGCTTGAAAATTGATACTCATGGCTTGAGTATCAGCGTTCCATTACAAACTCCTATACCCCACGTTGAAAATATCCTGCAAGAAAAAGCGGATTGGATCACGAAAAAGCTGAAACATTGGGAAAGCAAAAAACATCTCGCATTAACCTGGACGCACGATGCTACGTACCCGTTACTGGGTGAACCATGGCGCATCGCGCTGAAGCCATCGGGTGAAATACAAATGGCATGCCAATCCGCCCATGCAGCGGCGGATGCGGCGTTTGCGGAGCAACTCACGCCGCAACTCAATCCCAGTCAAATCGAAAAATTCGTGATGGCCTGGTATGGCCAGCAAGCCATTACCTGCTTCAAACAGCGCATCGCAATCTACGCCCAGGCACTCAATCTGCCCGAACCCCCATTCCGCCTGTCGCGCGCCAAAACCCGCTGGGGCAGCTGCAACAGCCGCGGCATCATTCACCTGAACTGGCGCCTGATCCAGATGCCGCTGCATTTGGTCGATTATGTTGTGGCGCATGAGCTGTCGCATTTGATCGAGATGAATCACTCGGCGAGATTCTGGAAATTGGTGGAGAATGCTTATCCCAATTATCAGATGGCTCGTAAAGAGCTCAAGGAATATGGTTGATACGCGTCAAACCGGGACAAGATTTACAGCCTAAGCCCTTATCTCGTATGCATTATTCTGTAATATGTTTCAATGAAAAGATGGCAAGGTCTTTGTGCATTGAATTTGCGAAGGCGCTGTATCATGTGGCAATGGAATAGGTGGAATAAGGAAGAAAAAATGTCAAATGAAAAGTCTGAATCCAATGATGTGTTAATAAAGTCAAATTCTTTTGTCAGATCGAATATCAGAGAGTACCGAGTGTTATTATCATCGGTGTCTGGTGCATTTTTTATTGGTTTCGCATTTGCATTAGGCTTGCAACAAATAGTTAGTCTTGAACCTGTTCAGAAGCACACTTACATTTTAAAAGACGATCTTGAAAATAACTATATAGGCAAAGAAGCGCATACCTCAGAAATTAATCAGTTGAAACAAAAAAATCAAAATATGAAAAGAAGACTAGAATCGGATTATGTAGCCAAAGATGATCTTAATGATAACTATATAAGAAAAGAAACGCATACTGCAGAAATTAATCAATTGAAACAAAAAAATGAAAATGTGGAAAGAAGTTTAGAGTCGAATTATGTTGTCAAATCAGAATATAATTATCTAATTAAACAATTAAATGAAAAAGATCAGGAATTATCTAAGCTGAGGACACAGTTTACTCAAGAAAAAAAGGATATGAAAATCGATTACAAGAACTCAGAAAGATCAATGATCAAGTAACATCGGAATCGAAGCGGCAGGATACTGAAGCACAATTTAAATTAAAAGAAAAGGAAATAGAAAGCAGGGAACGGAGTGATTTTATTAGAGACTGCGTTGAACCTACTCAAGTGGTTGCTAGTGGAGGCGTTACAGGTTCATTTTTTGGCAAATCAGCCAGTCAATGTGCGAATGAATATGAAAAACTAAAGAACGGAAGAAATCATTTTCTTAAATAAAAATTATTGGATCAGAAAGGTAGCCGAATGAGTTTTTAATCTAAACAGGATGACACAAGATCATTTAATTTTACTTTCTACGGAAAAGTAAAATAAGAGGTTTTGTAGGGTATTTTCCGCATGCAAATACTCAATCCATATTCCCGATTTACTCAGGGCCGTAGGATGTGCTGAACGCAGTGAAGCGCATCATTCGCAATTTATGCGCCTCCTAACGTCGGCACATCTTACCGTGTTGACGATTTCATGGAAAACAAAGTAATAGTTCAGCTCCTGTCACACCAATACAAAGGCGCTTCAGAAACACAAAAAGCACAAAAAGTTCTTGAAAGATAAATATAACAAGGCATTCCAGCGGACAAGCCGCTGAATGCGACGTTGGGCATTAACAAATTAATAGGAATTTCACATGGCAAATCTGCTTTATGTTGACAACTCAAATATATGGATTGAAGGGTTGCATGTTGCGGCGTATAAATCTGGAATGGCACCCGATGTTTGGTCTGCCGTGAAGGGCAACATGTGTGACCATAGCTGGAAACTCGATTTCGGAAAACTCTTTGCATTCGCTGGCGGCGAAAAAGTTGATGTTAAAAAGGCAACACTATTTGGTTCTCGCCCACCAGCAAACGACTCTATCTGGCAAATCGCAAAGAAAAAGGGATTTGAAGTTGTTGTCTATGACAGAAATATTGCTAATCATGAAAAGAAAATCGATACCGATATTGTGGCAACGATGATTGAGGACTCATATGAAATTATCACTATTGGAAAAGATGAGGTCACCCTTGTTGCTGGGGATTCAGATTACGTCCCTGCCATTGAAAAACTTAGAAAACGCAATATCCCTGTTCACGTTGTTTTCTGGGGGCACGCTGCTAGAGAGTTAAAAGATGCTGCCACGAAGTTTATCCCACTTGATGATTACCTTTCTCACCTGAGCCATAAATAGACGACCAACGATTAAGGTTAGATCGTGATCGCGAAGCGAGCCACGATCTCAACCGTTTGTTGGACGAGCCCAGCCAAGGCTCACAAACGCTATGCAAATATCTCCAAAATTCGGCCTCGCATCGAAGGGCTGAGATACCCAGAGTCTTTTAAAAAACCGCTTTCAACATGAAAGCACCGCCAATGTCATGGCCGTAGGATGTGCTGAACGTAGTGAAGCGCATCATTCGCAAGTGATGCACCTCCTACTTCGGCACATCCTGCCGTGTTTCTGGTGCCAAAACTAAAATAAGCAAGGTAGGGCGCAATGTTATTGCGCCGACTGAGTCGAAGCTCAATCAAACTAACATAAGATCATTCATATTTTACTTTCAGCGCCAAAAGTAAAATAAGCGATTTTGTAGGTTACTTTCCGCACGCAGTGGCCCGCTATATTTCCCTATTTGCTCAGTTCATTCCTCAGGAATGATATGATTTGCCACTATGAATGAATAAACAGTTGGAGAAATCATGCGCAAGTCTGAACCTGAATCCGGTTTGAATTTTAATCTGATTATGCCGGCCGCGTTATTGCTGGTTTTATTAGTCGTGCCCTTCTCGGTCAATTCTTTTATGCATATGTTTTCGGCTAAAAAGCAATTTATTAATACGCTGATGATGAAAATACCGATTGATAGCGCGGCGATTACGATTCCAGCAACGGTTAAACAGTATGAGCCTTTTGACGTGGCTTTAAATCTGGAAACGAAAAAGTTTGCTAGGCTTCTGAATGAGATTGTTTCAATGGCATCCGAAGGCACTGCAATACAGGGAATTACTGGTGTGGTGTCGTCCGACATGAAGGCTGAAATTGCCGGTGAGGATTTTGAGATTGATAAGCAGGGGCCGCAAGAGCAACTCTCTGCCTATCGGGGTACTGCCAACTGGCGCTGGCGTGTCACACCGGAGTCATCGGGGTCTCATGATTTAAAAATCCAGTTGCACCTCTTAACGCAAAACAATGGCCAGCAGAGCACCAAAATTCTGGATCTTGCCGAAGCGAGTTTTTCTGTCCAGGCAAATCCATCTGAATGGTTTAAACGTCATTGGCTTTGGGTTGTTTCATTGCTACTGGTGCCTGCCGCGATCATTTTTGGGTTGCGGCGTCGTCATGCGCGATAAAACCAGCCGCTGTGTTCAGAAAATTTTTTAGGCGGCTTGAAAAAGAACAAAAGATCCTTATATCGATAAACTGAAAGTGTAGTTTTTTGTAACTGTAAAAACGCCGCATTAAAGATTTATTGGATACAGGGCGCCTTTAAAACTTCAAAGTTCTAAACAACACGAGGCACGAGCAAAAAATGGTGACGCAGCATATGTTTGATAGGTAAGGAAACATTTTTTGTAAGTAACAAAGTATTGTGACGAAATTTAGATTTTTAGAGATGCCCGACAGATTGAATGAGGCGTTGCTGTTGTGATACACAATGTGCTTTTTAATCGATAAGGAGAAATTTATTATGGCCATTACACGTTATGAACCTTGGGGTTTGCTCAGTCAACTGCAAAGAGAATTAGAACGAAGTGGAGCTGAAGGTTCCACTGCAACTGCGGAATGGGCGCCTGCTGTTGATATCAAAGAAGAAGCTGACAAATTTGTCATCCATGCGGATATTCCTGGTGTTAAGCCGGAAGAAATAGACATCAGTATGGAAGACGGCGTGCTGACCATTAAAGGTGAAAAGAAATCGGAAGCGAAAACTGAGAAAGAGGGTTATAAGCGGGTTGAACGCACGTATGGTTCTTTTTACAGACGTTTCAGTTTGCCGGATACCGCCAATGCGGATGCGATATCAGCCGCCTCAAAACATGGTGTCCTGGAAGTGATCATACCGAAACGGGAAGCTGTGCAACCGAAGAAAATTAGCGTAACAGCGGTACAGTAATCATCCGGGTACTATCAAATTTGATCTGTTTTATTGAATCAGCCAGACAAAATGGAGCCTACGGGCTCCATTTTTATCAGAACTTGTTTTTGCCAAGCGGGATAAAGCATGACAGAATGTCTTCCGTCCGCCTCTAAAAATCTAAATTTCGGCAGAATACTTTGTTATTTACAGAAAATGCTTCCTTACCTATCAGTCATAGGCTGCGTAACCATTTTTTGCTCGTGCCTCGTGTTGTTTAGAACTTTGAATTTTTAGAAGCGCACCTCCTGTTTTTTTGAAGACCCCATGAATCCTAATTAACCAGCAGTTTCCTATTAAACTTCCCTGATGCCTCTTATTACACTGGAAAACGCTTGCTTGGCTTTTGGCCATCATGCTTTGCTCGACCACGCCGATTTGCAACTTGATCCGGGCGAGCGCGTCGGCTTGATCGGTAGAAATGGCGGGGGGAAATCGAGTCTGCTGCGCGCCCTATCAAGCGAAATAAAATTGGATGACGGCAGGCTTTGGTGTGCGCCCAATTTGAAGCTGGCTTTTGTATCACAAGAACCCGTGCTGAATCCTGCCAATACTGTGTATCAAGAAGTTGCAAACGGTTTGGGCAAAATCAGTCAGGTGTTGCTGGATTATCATGCAGTCTCTCATGCGTTAAGTGACGATACAGAAGACACGGAAGCGCTGCTGATTCGATTGCAAGATTTGCAAGGCGCATTGGAAGTTCAGGATGGGTGGAACTTGCAAGCAAAAATAGAAACCGTGATTGACAAGCTCAACCTTCCTACCGATACCTTAATTGCACACCTTTCGGGTGGTTTGAAAAAGCGGGTGGCGCTGGCGCGTGCTTTGGTGATATCCCCGGATGTTTTATTACTGGATGAGCCAACCAACCATCTTGACTTCACTTCGATTGAATGGTTAGAAGGATTGCTGCAGGGTTTTTCTGGCAGTGTTTTGTTCATCACGCATGATCGGCGTTTTTTGGATAATGTGGCGACAAGAATTATCGAGCTGGATCGCGGAAAACTGGCGACTTTCGCTGGAAAATTTACCGATTACCAGATAAAAAAAGCAGAAATGCTGGAAATTGAAGCCGTCCATAACCAGAAATTTGATAAGGTTTTGGCACAGGAAGAAGTTTGGATACGTAAAGGAATTCAAGCGCGCCGCACGCGTAATGAAGGCCGGGTGCGAAATTTAGAAGCATTACGCCTGGAACGCGCGGCCAGGCGAGAAAAGATTGGCAAAGCCAATATCAATGTGGATGTGGGCGAGCGCTCAGGTAAATTGGTTGCCGAGCTGGAACACGTGAGTAAAAGTTATGGCGATAAAATTATTATCGATGATTTTTCCTGCCGCATTATGCGGGGTGATCGCGTAGGACTATTGGGACCCAATGGCGCTGGAAAATCTACCTTATTAAAATTAATTCTCGGTGAGTTACAACCGGATTCCGGTGAAATTCAACAAGGCACCAAGCTAGCGGTCGCCTATTTTGACCAGATGCGTGAACAGTTGGATGAAGAAATGATTCTGACAGATACCATCAGCCAGGGCTCCGAGTTTGTGGAGATTAACGGGAAACGCAAACATGTCATCAGCTATTTGGAAGATTTCCTGTTCGCGCCACAGCGCGCTCGCTCTCCGGTCAAATCACTTTCGGGTGGCGAGCGTAATCGGTTGTTGCTGGCTCGTTTATTTACACGCCCTGCCAATGTTTTAGTCTTAGATGAACCCACAAATGATCTGGATATTGAAACGCTCGAACTACTGGAAGCCTTGCTGCAAGACTATACCGGTACGTTATTCCTAGTCAGTCACGATCGTGAGTTTCTTGATAATGTCGTTACACAAGTAATTGCATTTGAAGGAAATGGAAAATTGTGTGAATATATTGGCGGTTATGAAGATTGGATACGTGCAAAAAATTTTGAAGATAATATCGGTCAGCAGAAAATATTATCGAAGCAGTCAGAGACTACACCAACCAGTATTACTAAATCATCCGGGTTTTCACGAGCTAAAAAACTTAGTTATCAGGAAATGCGTGAGCTTGAAGCATTACCTGGTAAAATTGATAGCTTGGAACAAGAACAAGCAAATATTACTTTGCGTTTGAATGAACCAATTATTTATCGTGATTATCCGGACGAAGCAACAGCACTGCAAACACGCTTTGCGACGATTGAAAAAGAACTGGCAGGCTGTCTTGCTAAATGGGAAGAATTAGAATCAAAATCTGTCGCAAAAACGTAGTACTTATGACGGCATTTCCTTATAAACAACATGGACATGCTACACTATTCATTGACCAAATCGAACGCATCGTTTAAAGTTCAACTTTTGAGAGAGGGAGGCTTATATGAAACAAAAATCAGTTATGAATTTATTAATTGCCTTGAGTATGCTTTTAGCATTTTCTGGGGTAGCGCAATCGGCTGGAGACGCTGTAGCAGCAAAGGAAAAGCTTTCAATGTGTGAAGGCTGTCACGGGATTCCGGGTTATAAAACAGCTTTCCCTACTGCTTATCATGTCCCCAAACTGGGCGGACAACACGAAGACTATATCGTTAAAGCGCTGGAAGGCTACAAGAATGGCACACGCAGCCATCCGACCATGACAGCCTTGGCTAAAACGCTGTCTCAACAGGATATGGAAGATTTTGCTGCTTATTACTCTAAAAATTAATTAAGTCATTAACGCAAGGAACGAATTATGAAGAACTATGTAATTGCCGCATTATGCGGTGCAGCCTTGATATTCTCCGGTCAAGTAGTGGCTGCTGATATTGAAGCAGGTAAAAGTAAAGCAGCAGAAGTTTGCGCTTCATGTCATGGTGTAGATGGAAATGGCCCTGTTCCAAATTTCCCCAAGATCGGTGGACAATATAGAACCTATTTGGCAAAAGCATTGCAAGATTACAAATCCGGCAGCCGGAAAGATCCAATTATGGCTGGAATGGCAGCGAGTTTGAGTGCAGCGGATATTGAGAATCTGGCTTTTTATTATTCAAGCCAAACCGGTAGCCTGAATTCAAACAAATAAAAAGATTAATTTATTTGTACCAAAATTTAAGAGCGGGATAGAACTGACTGAAAGTCAGTTCTATCCCGCTCTTATTAGTTTGTTGAACTTAATTGTTTGTCTAAACAATCAAAGTAGATGGTAGCATCGGGTGCAGTTTGATTGCGTTGCGCTTGCCACATCATTTCTGCTAAACATTCCATTACTTGGTGTGCGGCAATGTGCTCACTTCCCGTATTATTCTGCAAGCGTGCAAATCGCTCGCAAATCCCAATCGGCTGATTAATAGACAATTGCTCTTTAATCGCCACGTGCATGCTCATATGCAGGAATGGATTGGTATCGCCCATCTCAGGTGAATAATCCTTATCCAGATACCGATCCGCATCATCCAGGATGCCCTGGTATTCCGGATGTAGCAGTATGACCTCCAAAACAATCGTTTCAATACCGGATAAAATTTCGTGCTGGCGGTATTTGCGCCATGTATCAAAAAATAATTGGCGTGCCTGCTCTCTGGATGGTTTAAACATAGCGTGATTTGGAGTTAAATTTTCTTGTCTTTAAATTCGCATAAATGATTAATTGTACATACGGTACATTCCGGCTTTCTGGCTTTACAAACGTACCGGCCGTGTAGAATCAACCAGTGGTGTGCATCCAGACGGAATTCTTTGGGTACTGCTTTAAGTAGTTTTAATTCTACCTCCAGCACATTCTTTCCGGGCGCAATACCCGTGCGATTAGCAACCCGGAAAATATGAGTATCCACGGCGATAGTCGGCTCACCAAAAGCGGTATTCAAAATTACATTTGCAGTTTTACGCCCGACACCGGGTAATTTCTCCAGTTGCTCGCGCGTGCGAGGTACTTCGCTACGATGTTGCTGCATGAGTAACTGGCAGGTTGCCAGAATATTTTTTGCCTTAGTTTTATATAATCCAATACTTTTAATAAATTCGGTCAAACCTGCTTCGCCCAAGGCAAGAATTTTTTCCGGTGTGTTTGCCCTGGGGAATAATTTCCGTGTTGCCAGATTGACGCTTTTGTCGGTGGCCTGCGCCGAAAGAATGACAGCAATCAGCAGCTCAAAAGGTGAGCAGTACTCCAGTTCGGTAGTCGGATGCGGATTTGCTGATTTCAGGCAAGCAAAAATTTCATGACGCTTAGCTGAGTTCATGTGGTTTTATTGGCCAGATTATTTTGGACAGTCTCGGATCGTGCGGCTATTGCCCGCTTTATTGCAGCTTGAACAATTGCCTGTTTGCGCGCTTCCGCTGCTGCACTGATTATTTCCGGCTGCACGGTATTTTTGTGTTGGAGCGGTTTTTTCTTCGCTTGTTTTTCTCGTGCCAATCTCTGTAACCTGAATTGATAGCGTGAGCGTGCAGCATCCGCAGCCTGTTTTTTAACTGCATCGGCGGACAAACTGAATTCATCATTCCTTTTCTCGGTTACCGGAATCAGACTAATACAATCCATCGGGCAGGGCGCGATACATAATTCACACCCGGTACATTCTGCGGCGATCACTGTGTGCATTTGTTTGGCGGCACCGGCGATAGCATCGACAGGACAGGATTGGATGCAAAACGTACAGCCGATACAAATACGCTCATCAATCCAGGCGACCACATTGGGTTTGGGTAAACCATAAGAGGTGTTCAGCGGCATGGGGGGTACGCCCAATAATTCCGCCAATTTGTGAATTCCTTCCTGATCTCCGGGCGGACATTGATTGATATCGGCGCGGCCTGCCACGATGGCTTCTGCATAGGGTTTGCATGCTGGGAAGCCACATTTTCCACATTGAGTTTGCGGCAAAATGGCATCAATTTTTTCTACGAGTTGCTGATTCATTCTAATGCGCTGATGAATCACTCTGTTTTGCTTTATCAGCGCAAACAGCCTGTGCAATTTCTTTGATCAAGTCAGGGCCCTGATAAATCAGACCGGTATACAGTTGTATCAGGCTTGCGCCGGCTTCCAGCTTGCCCTGTGCATCGTCTGCCGACATAATCCCGCCGACACCGATAATCGGTATGGCGCCTTGCAGCAGGTGATGCAGTTGATGAACAATCGCGGTGGCGCGTTGCGTGAGCGGAGCGCCGCTTAAACCGCCGCTTTCCTGCGCTACCGGCAAGTGCTCAATACCAGTCCGTGAAATCGTCGTATTGGTTGCAATCACACCATCTATTTGATGCTTCATCAGTAGCGCAGCAATTGATTCAATTTGCGCCGCCTCAAGATCGGGAGCAATTTTTACCACCATGGGCACGTATTTGCCATGGATTTGTGCGAGTTTCATTTGCTCGGATTTTAGTTCGCTTAACAAATGATCCAACGCATCGGCAGCTTGTAATTGCCGTAAATTTTGCGTATTGGGCGATGAAATATTGACCGTGACATAACTGGCATAGCGATACACTCTCTGCAAGCCGATCCGGTAATCATCCACTGCCCGCTCAAGCGGGGTATCGAAATTCTTGCCGATATTAATGCCCAATATGCCTTGATAATCCGAGTGTTGGATGTTTTCTATCAACCGATCCACGCCATGATTATTAAAACCCAATCGATTGATCATAGCATTGGCTTCGGGAACACGAAAAATTCTTGGGGCCGGATTACCCGGTTGAGGCCGTGGTGTCACTGTGCCGATTTCAAGAAAGCCAAATCCCAGCGCAGCAAGCGCATCCAAATGTTCCCCATTCTTATCCAATCCCGCAGCAAGTCCGATGGGATTGGGAAAATCCAATCCCATGACGTTACGCGGCTGACAGGCAATAGCTGTGATTCTCAGCAATCCAAGCTTTCTGGCTTGTTCGATAGCACTGAAAGTAATGCGATGAGCGGATTCAGGGTCCAGTTTAAAAAGCAGCGGGCGAAGGAATGTGTAGAGCATAGGGAATTTTATCCTGAACGATAACCGGTTTGAGAAATTTTCACGAGGAACTGCTGTTGTCCAGCAATTGCCACTGACCGTTCGTCAAGACTTCCAGCGGTTGGAAATTGGCTTTATAGCACATCTTTCGATTTTCTTTGATCCAATAACCCAGATACAGATAAGTCAAACCAAGTTTCCGGCATTGTTCGATCTGCCATAAGATGTTATAGGTACCAAAACTCGCATTGGCGACATCCGCATCGAAGAAAGTATAAACCGATGAAAGCCCGTCCGGCAGGACATCGACAATACTGACCATGCGCAGCTGATCTCCTTCATGGAACTCAATCAACCTGGAATTTACATGGCTTTGTAATAAAAAACTGTGGTATTGCTCCCGGCAATCATTATCCATACCGCCACCCGCATGGCGTTTTATCTGATACTGTTGATAAAGCGCATAATGCACCGGCTTGTAATGCAATGGGAGCTGAATGGCTGTCAAATGCTGATGCTGTTTCCAAGTGCGGCGCTGTGTGCGATTGGGCGTAAAGCGATTCACGTTAACACGTACAGACAGACACGCACGACAATGCGCACAACTGGGGCGATAGGTATAAAGGCCGCTGCGGCGGAAACCAGCCTGTATCAAATTTCCATAAGTCTGATTATCAATGAAGTACTCCGGCGCGACTACTTCAGAGCATGCCAGTTCACCGGGTAAATAACTACAAGGATAGGTACTGGTGGTGTGAAATTTAATCACGGTATGCTCATTATTCAATTAGAACACGATCAAAGTGCCATTTGCTGCCGAGTTTGGATCCGTTGATCAAGGTATCCAGCTTTTGACCGAATTCCACTCTTGAAATTTCCCGTGCACCCAAAGATGCCAAATGGCCGGTTTTTACCTGACAATCAATCAAGCCGTACTCCCAGCATTGTAATTGCTTTACCAGATGGACAAAGGCAATTTTCGAGGCATCCGGAACAAGCGAAAACATCGATTCGCCAAAAAATACCTTACCTAACGATACGCCGTAAAGCCCGCCAACCAGTACGCCATCCATCCAGGTTTCAATAGAGTGTGCCAGACCCTTTTCGTGCAGCATTGTATAAGCAGCAACCATTTGCGGGTGGATCCATGTCCCTGCTTGCCCTTTGCGCGGGGCAGCACAGGCGTGCATAACCTGAGTAAAACTACAATCAGTGCGAATCTGATAGTGGTCTTTTTTAAGTGTCTTGCGTAAAGAACGAGAAATTTTTAATTCATCGGGAAACAGCACCATTCGCGGATCCGGGCTCCACCAAAGTATTGGATCGTCTTCATTAAACCAGGGGAAAATGCCTCTGCTATAGGCCTCAAGTAGACGCTGCGGCGAAAGATCTCCGCCAACTGCCAATAATCCGTTGGGTTCTCTGAGCGCGTTCTCTACGGGTGGAAACGATGTACAGGCTCTACTGCCGGGGATCATAAATTTTCAAAGAATAGATATTGATTGATATTAACTTGATATAGATCAAGGTTGCTATTTTAACGTTTAATTACCATCGGTTTCCGATTACAAATCAATAACCAGAATAATTAAAATATAAAAGGAGAGACGTAAGTGAAAAATCTTTTAAACAAAGTGCGGTTGGCTTCGCGCATCACTGCAGGTTCGTTTTTTATGGTCGCTGTGATGGCAGCACCGCATGCATTAGCGCATGATGTCGCTGCTGAGCGTATTAAGCAATTAGAACAAAGCTTGCAGGCCATTCAAGTTGAATTGCAAAGAATGAAATCTGAATCCGCTCAGGCTGCACAAAAGGTTAAAAGTATAGAACAAACTGCTACCCAGACAGAACAGAAAGTAATTGGTCTTGAAGAGAGAAAGACTGAGTTGTCAGGAAGGGTGGATCCATTATCGGCACGAATCGGTTCAGATATAACAGAAAAAACTCGTATGCTGCACTTTCGCGGCGGCTTTGCACACATGATGAATCATCGCAATGGCGTATCCATACAAAGTCAAGTATCACCAGTTGGCGCTCAGGATCAATCTGATAAAGAGGGTTGGTATGTGGGAGCAGGTATTGATTGGGGCCTGACCAGAGACATGTGGGGACTTATGCCAAAAACAACTGTTTTTGCAGAACTGATGTTTGAGTATAAGCAATTCGGCGCGCATGTCCTGGGTAACGGTGCGGTAGGTAATGCCCCCAGTATGTTAGCAGGCGGCGCAGTAAATCCGATTAATGTAACGGTTAGCCAATTTACGGTATCCGCATCACCTAAAATCAAATTTTTCGAAGGCTCAAAAATTAGACCTTGGGTTATTCCTGCAGGTTTGGCAGTTCACGTCATGAGTCCTCCATCCGAGTCTATTACGGTTTTGGCGCCTGGCGTTCAATTTAGCGCGGGTCTTGATTACAACATCTGGAAGGACTTTTTTGTCGGTATCGAGGGTCGCTATCACTTGACAGCCGGCAGGACAGATAACGTTAATTTGAGCGGCATGACTGCTGGCGGTTATGTGGGTATTGGGTTCTAAAATTTAAATGTTGAGCGGGAGTGATGCTTTAACAGTAGCTTAATACACATAAATCAAATATTTTTTAGTTTTTTATTGTTGCTTTTTAGTTCCGTTCGCAGCCAGAAGAGTATGTATGCGTAATGAAGCCTTGGCACCTCGCTAGTTGTTTAGTGAGGTGTTTTTTTAGCTATTATTCCTTGATTCTGAAGGTTTCTTATCCCGCAACAGGCTGTGGCGCAGTAATCGGGCACACGGGGTGTATGGACGGCTTTCTATGCTGTTACTGCAGTTATGTGGGCAGATTGCCAATCCGGCTGACATATATCCGCTCTTAACCCGGCCAACTCAGCTGTAATTTATCCTTAACAGGCGATTGAAAAACTATCTGCGTTGCCTTTGCGGTATTAAAAAACAGGCGTAAAAATATGAATTTATCATGCATAAACTACGCTTTTTCGCCTCGCATCGTCGCTGCTTTGAATACGGTTTTTCAACCGCCTGCCCGTTTAAACCATGTATGCATTCAGGGGTACCCAAAAAAA
>Ga0105047_10005995_pt1 | contig 20685 bp, 25 predicted proteins | sample MAT04_FD_78384 | JGI IMG/M metagenome (GOLD analysis project Ga0105047, IMG submission 78384) | Freshwater microbial communities from Lake Fryxell liftoff mats and glacier meltwater in Antarctica - MAT-04 (megahit assembly) | ecosystem: Environmental > Aquatic > Freshwater > Ice > Liftoff...
GACCGCCGGAAGGTAGCCGGTTCGCCTCTGCGTCCTGTAGCCATGATCGGCGCGACACGCCCTACCGGAAACCGAGCCGCGACCGTCAGCGAGCGGACCGACGACGGCCGCTGCAACGCGGCAGTTTCGCAGCTGCGTCCTGTACCCCTGATCGACTCGACACGCCCTACCGGGTACTGACCTGCGACCATCAGGGAGCGGACCGACGTCGACCGCCGGAAGGTAGCCGGTTCGCCTCTACGTCCTGTAGCCATGATCGGCTCGACACCCCCTGCCGGGTGCCGGATTTCGCCCAAAACCAGTGCGTAACGACACCGCCGCGATCCGGCGGATTCGTCAGTACGGCCGCTAGCCGCGGCTTGTGCATCTCCTTGCAGGAGGTCTCCGCGCGTGGCGTCGTCTAAGTGCACCTTTAACCTGGAGCACCTCGCCTGGCAGAGCGGCCACACCGCCATCGCCGGTGTCGATGAAGCCGGCCGCGGCTGTCTCTTCGGCCCCGTCTATGCCGCCGCCGTCATCCTCGACCCGGACCGGCCCATCCGCGGCTTAAACGACTCCAAGTTACTTGACCCTCCGACTCGTGAACGTCTCGCGATCCTCATCCGCGAACGCGCCGTCGCCTTCGCCGTCGCCTCCGCCACGGCCGCGGAGATCGACCGGATTAACATCCTGCAAGCCTCTCGCCTCGCCATGCGCCGGGCTGTTGAAGCCCTTCATATCGCGGCCGACTACCTGCTCATAGATGCCACTACCGTCGAGCTCCCGCTCCCCCAGAAGCCCATCATTCGAGGTGACGCCCTCTCTCGCTCCATCGCCGCCGCCTCCATTCTGGCTAAGACCTCACGTGACGCCCGGCTCCGGGAACTGGATGTCATCTACCCCGGCTACGGTCTCGCCAGCAACAAAGGCTACGGCGCCCCCGTGCATCTGGCCGGGCTCGACCGGCTCGGGCCCACGCCGGAACATCGCATGACCTATGCCCCCGTCCGTGACCGCGCCCAGCGCTCCTTGTTCGCGGAGGTCACGTTTTGACGACTCCGCCGCCCCCAGCCACCCTTGAACTCGTTGAGCCTCCGCCTCCGCCGCCGCCGAAAAAGCGGTCCTGGATGGCTATGTTCTCCGGCCTCGCCTGGATCATCCTGTGCTTTGAACTCGGCGCCTTCCTCGTCGTCTATCCCTGGATGGAGGGTTGGGATCAGAACATGTTCGCCACCTATCGCGAAGGCTGGAATGGCGTCTGGCTCAGTCCGTGGTTCCGCGGCGCCGTCAGCGGCCTCGGCACCTTGAATCTCATCATCGCCCTCGTCGAGCTGTTCCGCTACCTGCGCTACTGGCTGTTTGAGTAGAATTGAAAGGAGGTACGTGTCCAGTCCAACCATAGAAGATGACGCCGCTCCGCTAGTGCCCGGCGTTTCCGCGAATGATCCGCCGCATGATCCGCCGCGCCACGCAGTTGCTGAATGGACGGTCACCATCCTGCTGCTGCTCTTCGGCACTACGACGCTCGTTCAGGCCTTTGTCATCCCTACCGGTTCCATGGAGGACTCGCTGCTCATCGGCGACCACCTGCTCGTCGACAAACTGGCGTACTCGCCGCCCGGCCCCATCAGCAAGTACATCCTGCCGTACAGCGAGGCCAAACGCGGGGACATCATCGTCTTCCGCTGGCCCACCGACATCAAGTTCACTTTCGTCAAGCGGGTTATCGGCGTTCCCGGCGATCGCATTAAAATCGAGAACAAGCAGGTTTACCGCAACGGCAAGCCGATCGAAGAGCCGTATAAATTCCACAAGAGCGACTTCTTCGACTCCTATCGCGACAGCTTCCCCTCGGAGCCGAACACCAGTATCGACGAGGGCGCGCGCACAATGTTGCAGCGCCATGTGGTCAACGGCGAACTCGTCGTTCCCGACAACGCCTACTTCGCTCTGGGCGATAACCGTGACCATTCACTGGATTCGAGATATTGGGGCTTCGTCCCGCGCGAAAATATCATCGGTAAGCCGCTCATTATTTACTGGTCTTACGATGCACCGACCCACCGGCTGCAGTCCTCCACGCCATCGTTGGAACATGTCACCGATCTATTCCGTAACTTCTTTACGAAGACACGCTGGCGCCGTACTTTTAATCTGATTCAAGGGTATCCTTCTAAAGACTGAATGTTCTTCAAAAAGAAAGCTCCAAAACCGCCGCCTGAGCGCCACTGGATCGCCGATTGGGCCTTCAATATCGTCCTGCTCGTTTGGTTCACATCGACCGTCGCGCAGCCATTCGTTGTGCCCACCGCGTCGATGGAAACGACCATCATGACGGGCGATCATCTGATCGTCGACAAAGTCCCTTATTCGCCGCCCGGTCCGATCACCAAGTACTTCATGCCCTACCAGGATGTGCGGCGCGGCGACGTCGTGGTGTTCCGCTACCCGCTCAACATTAACATGCCGTATGTGAAGCGGGTGATCGGCATCCCCGGCGACAAGATCCAGTTTGTAGAGAAAAAGCTAATTCTGAACGGCAAGCCGACGGAAGAGCCGTACGCGCAGTTCACCGGGCCGAATCTGGATCCTTACGCGGCTAACTTCCCGACAGTGTCGCCATCGTATGTGTACCCGCGCGGAGCGGAGATGCTGCGCGATAACGTGAAGGACGGCGCACTCAATGTGCCCCAGGGCTACTACCTGTGCATGGGCGATAACCGGGAAAATTCGGATGATTCCCGTTATTGGGGGCTTGTTCCGCGAGAGAATATCATGGGAAAGCCGCTCATCATCTGGTGGTCGTTCGAGGCTTCGACCGAACATCTGGCGTCATACTCCTTCGACCAAGTGAAAAACCTCGTCCTGAACTTCTTCACCAAGACACGCTGGAAGCGAACCTTTCAATTTGTCCGGGCCTACCCGCTGGGTTACTAACTTACTAAGTCATGGCTAAGTCAGATCATTACTACGCCCTCATACTCGCGGGCGGACGCGGCACGCGATTCTGGCCGCGATCGAGAAAACGCTCCGCCAAGCAGGTCCTGAGCTTCTCCGGAGAGCGGACGCTCATCCAGCAGACGGTGGACCGGTTGAAGCCGGTGCTGCCGCCGGAACGGATCTGGATCATCACGAACGACTTCCTGCGCGACACGATCATCAAGCAACTGCCTGAGGTTCCGAAGGCGCAGATTATCGCCGAACCGGCGCAGCGCAATACGGCGCCGGCGATCGCTCTGGTGGCCCAACTGCTACAGCAGCGGGATCCGAACGCGGTGATGGGCGTGTTTCCGGCGGACCATGTTATCGAGAAACCGGCGCGCTATCTGCGGTTGGTGCGGCCCGCCTTCGAGGCGGCGCGGAAGGGGCAAATCTGCGTGCTGGGGATCCAGCCGCGGTGGGCCGAGACCGGGTATGGCTACATTGAGTTTCCATTCGGAGTCTCCTCCGGCGGCACCGAGCCCTTGAAAGTGCAGCGGTTCACGGAGAAGCCGAATCTGGAGACGGCGAAAGAGTTTGTGGCCGCTGGCACTTACTACTGGAACGCGGGCATGTTCTTCTGGCGAGCGAGCGTCTTTATGGATGAGATGCGGCAGCATATGCCGGTCACAGCGGAGGCTCTTTCGAAGCTGCCGGCCTTCGAGAGCCGGACATTCAAGAAGAAGCTGGCCGACCATTTCCCATCGTGCGAGAACATCTCAGTGGATGTGGGGATCATCGAAAAGTCGGATAAAGTTTACGGTATCGCCTGCGACGAATTCGGCTGGAACGACGTGGGCAGTTGGAACGCCGTTTATGAACTGCTGGCGCGGGGCGTTCATACGAACGTGCTGCGGTCGAGCGATGTTCTGACCGAGTTGAGCGAAGGCTGTTACGTCGACGTGCCCAAGAAATTGGTGGCGCTCGTCGGCGTGAAAGATCTAGTGATTGTGGAGACGGACGACGCGTTGTTGATTGTGGACCGCCACCGGGCGCAAAACGTCTCCGATATTGTCAAGGCGCTGGAACGCGCCAAACGAGAGGAACTTCTATGAAGCAATACGCATCCTACCCGGCCATGGGCATTGACCAGGCCAAGACCTACACGGTGACGATCACGACGAACCGCGGCGTGATCACGCTACGCCTGGACGCCGCATCGGCCCCGAAGACAGTGAACAACTTCGCCTTTTTGGCGAACGACAAGTTTTACGACGGGATCATCTTCCATCGCGTGATTCCGGACTTTATGGTTCAGACGGGCGACCCGGAAGGTACGGGCCGCGGCGGTCCCGGCTACCGGTTTAGCGATGAGTTTGAAGGCAACCAGAACTCGCACAAACGCGGCGTGATCTCGATGGCCAATTCCGGCCCGGGAACGAATGGCAGCCAGTTTTTCATCACGCACGTGCCGTGCCCGTGGTTGAACGGCAAGCACACGGTGTTTGGTGAAGTGACGAGCGGTATGGAGGTTGTCGATGCGATTCAGCCGGGCGACGTGATGCAGACCGTTGTTGTGACCGAGAGCTAAATCGATCTGTTGCAGTGCTATCCGGCCGCGCTGCATTCCATGCGGCGCGGTCTCGGAACAAGCTGTGTATGTGGTTGGTGTCGCGTTCCTTGGGGTTCGCTCAGGTTTTGCCTTACTGTTTTCCGGGATGAAGCCGGCGAGGAATCACGGAACGATTGAAGTAGATCCGGGATGGCGCGGGTTCGGCTGGCAGCGCCGGCAAGGAGGCGCATCGGGCCTGCGCTACTCTGTTGGCATGTACGTAGATTGAGCCTAACCGGGCTTGCGTGCCTTGCGCTGTACGCGGAGACGACGGTTCCCTTTCGGGGATGTCCCGCCGATGGGCAAGCAGGGCCGCAGGAGGCGCCGGTTGGCGCACCGGTTCGCGTGGCGATTTCCGCTACGGCGGCCGTACGACTTGCCTATTACAACCTTGGGCCCGGGACTGGCGTGCTCGCTCCGCGCGGCTGGCATTGCATAGGACTCTACGGATCTAGCGGCGTTGGGCTTGTAGTTAGCGCTCAGCCGATCAACGGTGACAATTTCTTTTCGAAGGACATGGCTGAGTTGCGGGGACCGCTAATTGTGCTCGATTACCTGGATAGCAGTGGATCGGGGAGTTGGCACGTTGCGTGATGATCGCTCGGGTGGTTTCCTTCGCACATGGCATTCGTCAGAAAACTGAGGAACGCGTTCGACCTGCCGGCGAGTGAGTTTCCAACCGGACCGTTTCCGGCAGACAAGCTGACCTACAAGAGCGCGAGCGCCGTTATGTATCGAACGCCGGCGCAGGCTGACGGCCTGGGAACGATGTCATGGATCAAAAAGAACGGCAGTCCGATTGACGGCGTGGCGATGCTGGTTGGGGATGCTCCGGATCTGGTGCATGTGGTGGTGCGGCTGCCCGATTCGCTTCGGTGGCTGGCGCCGTCGATTATTGGGCAGGTTGCGCGGCGTTAGCGGGAGTACTTGTAGATGAGGTCGAGCATTTCGCGGTAGAGTTCGCCTTCGCGCCCTTTGTCGCCTTTGGCCACGGCATCGTGGACGCAGTGTTCCAGGTGCTTGTGCATCAGTTCCCGGCTGACGCCGCGGAGGGCTTGTTGGACGGCGGCGATCTGCATGAGAACGTCCATGCAGTAGCGGTCGTCCTCGACCATTTTGGCGAGGCCGCGGACCTGGCCTTCGATTCGCTTGAGCCGCTTGAGCGCGGCTTCTTTGCGCATTATTGAAACCTCCGGAGGCGCAAGCTGTTGGCTAAGACACTGAGTGAACTGAGGGCCATAGCGCCACTCGCGACGACCGGGTTGAGCAGGCCGAGGGCCGCGATGGGAATGCCGAGGGCGTTATAGCAGAAGGCCCAAAAGAGATTCTGACGCATGACCTTTACCGTTGCCTTGGAGAGGCGGATGGCGGCAACGACCGCGGAAAGGTCGTTGCGCAGAAGGGTTACGTCACCGGCCTCGACGGCGATTCCGGAGCCGGCGGCCATGGCGATTCCGGCGTCGGCCTGGGCCAGCGCGGGAGCGTCGTTGACGCCGTCACCGACCATGGCTACCTTGCGGCCTTTTTCCTGATGGGTACGAATGACGTCGAGCTTTCCGGCGGGGAGAACCTCGGCGGTTACATCCGATATGCCTACGGTGTGGGCGACCTGGCGGGCGGTGGATTCACGGTCACCGGTGAGCATGGCTACTTCGAGGCCCATGTTTTGCAGGGCTTTGACGGCAGCGATGGAGGTGGGCTTGACGGGATCACTGACGTCGAAGACGCCGGCGGGACGATTGTCGACGGTGGCGGCGATGGCGGCATCTTCGCCGCTGCCGAGCCAGGCGGGACGGCCCGCCTTTACTTCGTGGCCATCGACGGTGCCTGATGCGCCCTGGCCGGGGGTGGCATTGAAGTTGGTGACTGGCGGGAGAGCGGTGTTAGCGTAGCGGACTATGCTTTGGGCGAGAGGGTGTTCGGAGGCGGCTTCGAGGGCGGCGATGAGGATGAGATCCTCTCGCGTGCCGGTGTAGCGGGTGACGGTGGGGCGGCCTTCGGTAATAGTGCCGGTTTTGTCGAGGACCACCGTTTGGATGTGAGCGAGACGTTCGAGGGCTTCGCCTCCTTTAATGAGCAACCCGAGGCTCGCCGCGCGGCCGGTGGCGACCATGACGGCGGCGGGGATGGCGAGGCCCATGGCGCAAGGGCAGGCGATGATAAGTACGGCGACTGCCGCGGAGAGGGCCTTGGCGGTGTCGGCGCCGTTGATCAGCCAGGCGCCGAATGTGACGGCGGCGATGATGAGGATGGCCGGAACGAAGATGGCGCTGACTTGGTCGGCAAGCTTTTGCATGGGCGCGCGAGTGGACTGGGCTTCGCGCATGAGACGGCCGATTTGGGCGAGGACGGTGGCGTTGCCGGTGGCGGTGACCTTGAGTTGGAGGGCGCCAAGGCCGTTGATGGTTCCGGCGGAGAGATGATCTCCGGGTCGTTTGAGGACGGGGATGGGTTCGCCGGTGAGCATGGACTCGTCGACGGCGGATTCGCCGGATTCGATGAGGCCGTCGACGGGGATGCGGGCGCCGGGCTTGAGGATGGCGATGTCGCCGTTTTGGACCTGTTCGATGGGGATTTCGACGGATTCGCCGGCGCGGAGGATGGTGGCGGAGTTGGGTTGCAGTTCAGCCAGTTGGGTTAAAGCGGCGGTGGTTTCGCGGCGGGCGCGGACTTCAAACATGCGGCCGGTGAGGACGAGCGCGATTATGAAAATGACGGCTTCGTAGTATACGTCGGGCATGATGCCGCTGGCGTGGAATTTGTGGGGGAAGATCGTGGCGGCGAGCGAGTATAGGAATGCCGATCCGGTGCCGACGGCGATGAGAGTATTCATGTCGAAACGGCGGGTGGCGGCTTTGACGTAATATTCACGGCCCGGGCCGGCCATGACGAAGATGGCAGCGGCGAGTTGGGCGTAGCGGGCGACAGTTGAATCGTGGCCGATGAAGGGCATGGCGGCCATGGCGGCCAGCCCGAGAGCTAATGAGACGAAGGCGCGGCGGCGGACGGCGGGATATTCATCGGGCGGCGCGGCATCTTCGGCGGTGTAGCCGGCCTCTTCGATGGCTTGCTTGAGGACGGCGTGGTTGGTTGCTTGCGGGTCAAAGGTGACTTTGGCTTCGTTGGCAAGGAGACTGACCTGGGCGGCGGCGACACCGGGCGTATCGAGGAGAGCCCGTTCGACGTGGCCAACGCAGGCCGCACAGGTCATACCCCGTATAGGTATAATCTCTACTTCTGTTGGCACGAGTAATTCCTAGGCACGGGCGGCGGGATAGCCGGCTTTGGCTACCGCGGCGATGGCAGCCTCGACGTCGTGGGTCTCGATTGAGGCCGACCCTATTACGACTTCTTTGACGCGGGTGTCTTCGACGCGCTCGAGGGCGCGCTTGACGCGATTAACGCAGGCTTCGCAGTGCATGCCTTCAATTTTCAGATTTGTGATAGCCATGATTTGTATACCCTATACGGGTATACTACCACGATCCTCGGCGAGGCTGCTGCCGAGAGTGACGAGGCCGAGGGCGAGCATGAGGATTTCGCTGTCGGCGAGATTGTGTTCGAAGACGCCGGTGACGAGGAGGCCGATGGAGAAGGCGGCGATGCCGTGGAGCATCCATTTGCGGTCACCGGTGGCGTGAAGCGCGGCGCGGGCGATGTTCCAGGTGGCCCAGAAAAAGAAGCCAATGATAGCGAGCATGGCGGGGATGCCGCGGTCGGCGGCGAACTGGATATAGATGTTGTGGAGATGGCCGTACCACCAGGCGCGGGGGAAAGGACGGGGGATGTTTTCAGGGGCGTAGCGTTCGAAATTGCGCTCGACTTGTTCGGGACCGACGCCGGTGAGAGGGTGGGCCTGGATCATGGCGAGGCCGGTGAAGAAGAGGGCTTCGCGGTGACTGTTGGAGTCGGTGTTGCCGCGTCCTTTAAAGATGGACAGGACGCGGTCTTTTTCGGGCTGGGGCATGACGGCAACGGCGGCGATCGCCAATATTGGCAGGGCTACGACGAAGAGTTTGCGCCAGGACCAGATGAGGTAGAGCAAGCCGGCGAAGGCGCCGATCCAGATGCCGCGGGTCCAGCCGAGGAAGAGGGCGGCGGCGATGAGCAGGAGTGCCGCGGGGACGCGCCAGCGAATGGGTTTGTTGAACAGAACGTAGGCGGCGCCGAGGAGGAAGACGGTCATCATGGTGCCGCCGAAGGTCATCCAATGGGACATGAATCCGGTGATGCGATCGGCGATATAGGCGTTGGTGAAATTGATGCCGGCGTCCTGGGCGGCGGTGAATTTCCTGGCGTATTGGAGGAGGCTCCAAACGGCCGAAAGGGTTCCCGCGGCGCCCATGGCGGTGAGGATGCCTTTGGCGGAATCCGGCCCTTTGTATGCGGCGGCGAGGCAGGGGACGATGAGGAAGACGAAGAATTTCTTGATTTGCGGGAAGGCGGCCATGGGGGCGGAAGAGAGTCCAGCGGCGAGGAGGGTCCACGCGGCGAAGAAAAGGAGGAGAGATGCCCCGGGGGGGTATTTGGCTTGGCGCCATTGGCGGATAGTAAGGACGATCGCGGCTCCGAGGCAGATTTGCGAAACGGCGATGGAGACGACGCTGGCGGCGAGAGCGGTGCCAGCCGCAAGAATGGGCCAATTGTTACGTTTTAGAGCGTCCTGCATGGGAACGGAGCGAGTATGACAGAATATTAGTGTCTTTCGACACACCATGCAAATTTACCTTCTACGGCATGGCATCGCCGAGGACCCTCGTCCGGGCCAGTCGGATGCCGATAGAGCGCTTACGGCCGAGGGCGTTAAACGGCTACGAGAGATATTGAAAAGGGCGCGGACGGCGAGTGTGGCGCCGACGGTAATTTTGACGAGTCCATACGTGCGGGCACGGCAGACGGCGGAGTTGGCGAAGGAGATTTTGGGGTTCGACGACGAGTTGGCGCCGTCATTTAAGCTGACGCCGATGGCGTCGCCAATGGATACCTGGGCGTAGGTGCGCGCTCTACGGCGGGAACCGAGTTTGCTGCTCGTTGGGCATGAGCCGCATATGAGTTCGTTTACCGGGTTTCTGTTGGGCACGCCGGAGTTGCGGGTGGATTTTAAGAAGGGCGCGATGGTGCGGGTGGATATGTTGGAGTTGGGAGTGCAGCCGCGGGGTGTGTTGAAGTGGATGATGGCCCCGAAGTTGGCGTTGTAGAATTGGAGCTCAGCATGCGGGAACGAGTAGTTGTGATTGACGCTGAGGTGCTGAACGGAATGCCCTGTTTTCGCGGCACCCGCGTGCCGCTGAAGAATCTGTTTGATTATCTGGAGGCTGGCGACTCTCTAGATGAATTTCTGCGGCAGTTTCCATCGGTGTCTCATAAGATGGCCGTTCAGGCCTTGGAAGAAGCAAAGGAATCCCTGCTTGCATCTATCGCATGAAAATATTGCTCGACGAATGCCTGCCGCACGATCTTCGTCATTGCTTTTCGTCGCATGAAGTCCACACGGTTGGGTGGGCGGGGCTTACGAGTACGAAGAACGGTGAACTCCTGCGACGAGCCGAGGAGTGCGGATATGTCGTTTTGTTGACTGTGGATCAAGGTATTCCGTATCAGCAGCGATTGATTGGGCGACGGATTTCGATTCTTGCGATTCGAGCGCGCTCGAATCGTTTGCCGTATTTGTTGCCGATTGTTCGGCGAAATAGCTCTTGCAATCGAGACGATTGGGCCCGGCGAGTCGGTGCTGGTGGGTTAGGTTGATTGGAAGTACAGGCACGCTGAAATCGAGATGGTTTCGACTCTGGCGGCTCCGCAGTCCTCCATTTAGGTCGGCGCTCTATTTTAGACTGGGACCGGGGAGGGAAAAATGCTGGTTGATGCGGAGAGTTACCCACTGCGCAAATTGTGGACTCGATCCGAGTGCGAGGCGACGGGGCGGCTCGGTATCGTGGACTTGGACCGGCATGAGTTGATTGACGGGCGTTTGATAGTAAAGCCGGGGAAGCGAAATCCGGAGATGTGGGCCGTGAACATGCTGGTGAGTTGGCTGCGCGGCGCCTATGGTAGTCCATTTGTCGTTCAGGCGCCGTCGATATTGGTGCATCCAGAGGATTCGCCGACGAACGAGCCGGACCCGGATGCGGTGGTGTTGAACCGGTCGCTTTTAGAGATGGACCGGTTGCCGGGACCGGAGGAGTTAATGCTGGTGGCGGAGGTGTCGGGGGAATGGTTGGGATTTGACTTGAGTGTGAAGGGCCGTTTGTATGCGCGGGCGGGGATTGCCGAGTATTGGATTCTGGATTTGAATGAGCGCAGGGTGATTGTGCAGCGGCGACCGGAGGATGGGGGGTATTTGGAGCGGTTGGCTTACTCGGAGGATGAGATGGTTTCAACGCTCGGGGCTCCGGATCTGTCTACTCGGGTTGGGGATCTATTTTAGATTTGGTGCGTTAAGCTAGGGGCATGGCGCAGGGAACTTCGTGGAGCGGTCCACTGAGAAGTATTCGGATTCAAAATTTTCGGCGGTTTGCCGATTTGACGATTCCGCGCCTTGGGTTGGTTAATTTGTTGGTGGGGCGGAACAATACGGGAAAGTCGTCTGTGTTGGAAGCGGTGAGGCTGCTTGTGTCCGATGGATCGGCTGAAGTATTTCGGGATATATGTGTTCGACGCGACGAGGGATTTGCTGATCGATCTGCAACGGATTTATCGGCTCTTCTCTGTCTTTGCCGCAGAGGATGCCTGCCGCCATCGAGCTTTCGCGTCAGCGACGGGGAGCAGTTCATCAAGGGAGAGGCGGTACTTTTTCACAAGTTGGAGTCGAACGGTTACCGGGCCGTACCCGTGTCGGAGGGTGAGAACGCGGATTTCGCCGAGCTGGGCTTTCAAATTTCTACTCCGCGAGGTCAAAGAATTGACCAAAGCAACGGTGCGCGCCGACTTCCCCGTTATGGGGGACTGACTCACGATTGAGTGAGCCAGGATGTGTTTTCGTGGGGGCCGGCGGAGTGAGCCGGCGGGATATTGCGACGCTGTGGAGCGGCGTAGCGTTAACGGAAATGGAAAACCGAATTAATCGCTGTATGGGCGAGAGCTTTCCAGAAATTGAGAGAATTTCGGTTGTTCCGAGCGACGGCGAGAGCGCCATCGTTGCCAAGGTTCGAGGATCCGATAGGCCCGTTTCATTGAAGAGCACCGGCGAGGGCGCTAGCCGGCTATTCGGCCTGGCGCTGGCGGTAGCCAATGCGCGGAGAAACGTACTGCTAATTGATGAAGTGGAGATCGGGATCCATTATTCAGTGCAGATTTCATTCTGGCGATTGCTCGTCCAAATGGCTTTGGATTTTCAGGTTCAAATTTTTGCCACGACACACAGCGAGGACGCGATTCGGGCCTTCTCAATTGCGACGAAGGAAAATGAAGCGGTTGAGGGGCGTTTGATTCGATTGCAGAGCCGGGGTGGAGAGATCGAGGCCGTTGATTTTGACGAGGAAGAACTATGGGACGTGAGAGACACAGGTATGGAGGTCAGGTGAGTCCTGATGAGTTCAACGCCGAGGAACGTACTGATCGTCGAGGGTGCCAAAGATAGGAATTTTCTCAATCATGTTCTCATTTCGCATGGATTTTCTCGATCTCCGATAGCGGATCACGACCACTTTATTATCGGGCGGTCCGGAGAGCCTGATGAATTGGCGATCGAGATCGTTGTGGCGGGCGGATTCAATAAAATTTCCGGAAAGTTGAAGACCGTTTTTCGACCAGACGATTATGATGGCATCGCGATTGTCGCTGACATGGATCAGATTGAGGACAATCGATGGGAATCTCTACGAGGAAGTCTCACTCGCCATGGCTTCAAACAGTTACCCGCGAGGTTGCCGACCGATGGGCTAGTGCTGGCTGGAGACGGTAACCCATCATTGGCGATTTGGTTGATGCCGGATAATTTAAGCGCTGGGTTGTTGGAGTCGTTCGCATGTCGGCTCGTCTCGCCTGAGGACCGAGCCTGGCTGCATGCCACGACGACCGTTGCCGAACTTCCGGAGGGAACTGGCACTTTCTCGCGCGAACGTGACCTTGAGAAGGCGCAGATTCATACTTGGCTAGCATGGCAGGACGAACCGGGGTGTCCGCTTGGTACCGCTGTCGCGAAACACTATTTGCGAACCGACCATGGCAGTGTCGCCCTGCTTTGCGATTGGGTAGTGCGCTGGCTCGCGGCGAGTGGGTCGCGTCGGGCCGTGGTCAATCCGTAGTGATCAGAGCGCGGGCTTCGGCTTCGGAAGTGATGGTTCCTTCCAGCTGGGCGTCTTCGATTTGACGGAGGATTTGGCCGATTTTGGGGCCTTCGTGGATTCCCATTTCAATTAGGTCTGATCCGGTTAGGAGTCGTATAGGTCGTAACGCCTCTGGGGGGAGGCGTTCCAGTTCGGCTTTGCAGAAGTCGTGGGCTTCCATTTTGCCGTGGGAGGATTGGCTGTCGTGGCGGTGGAGTTCTAATAGCTCGGGGAAGATGGGTTGGCGCAGGAAACGCTTCTTTGTGCTTTCCTTCATGCGGCGGACTTCCATGAACTTCATGTGTTGGGCGACGAGGTCCCGCACCGTTTCGATGGTGTGCGTGGGGTAGCGGAGACGACCTAAAATTTGCGTGGCCATTTTTGCTCCCAGTTCGGCGTGGCCGTTGAAGCGGATACGATCGGTTTTCTCGAAGGTCGGGGGCTTGGCTACGTCGTGGAGGAGGACGCCCCAGGCTAGCGTTTCCGTTGGCTGGTTTAGGCCTTCGAGCATGATCAGCGTGTGGGTCCAGACGTCGCCTTCGGGGTGATACTCCAGAGGCTGTTGGACACCTTGCATCGCCTTTATTTCGGGGAGGATGTGTTCGAGGAGGTTGAGTTCGTCGAGGAGTTCGAAGCCGCGGCGAGGGTGTGGTTCGGTAAGGATTTTGGTCAGTTCGTCGCGGGTTCGCTCGGGGGAGACCTTGGTGATTTGCCTGCTTTGGTTGCGAATGGCTTGGCGCGTGTCCGCGTCGATTTCGAATTGGAATCGGGCGGCGAATCTCACGGCGCGGAGCATTCTGAGGTGGTCTTCGGCGAAGCGCTTGGCGGGGTCACCGATGGCCCGGATGAGTTTGTTGTTGAGATCGGCTTGGCCGTTGACGTGGTCGATCACCGTTTGCGTTTGGGTGTTGTAGAAGAGGCCGTTGATGGTGAAGTCGCGGCGGGCGGCGTCTTTAGCGGGGTCGGTTTCGAATTGGACGGTTTCAGGATGGCGGCCGTCGGGATAGGGGCCGTCACTGCGGAAGGTCGCGATTTCTACGCCATGCCAGAGGATGACGCCGAAGTGTGCGCCGATGAGTTCGGCGCCGGGAAAAAGTTTGGTCAACGCATCCGGCTGAGCGTCGGTGGCGATGTCCCAGTCCTTCGGTTGGCGGGCGAGGAGCATGTCGCGGACGCAGCCGCCGACGAGGTAGGCCTGGTGTCCGGCGGCATGGAGGGCGGCCAGGATTTGCGCCGTCGGGGGAGAGATATGCATCGTAACCCTTATGGTCCCTCAGATTGGGCGCTATTATGGTCCCTGGAATGCCTGATCCTGCCGAGCGGATGGCGACGACTTCCAAAGTAGTCGTTGCCACCACAGTTGCCCTGTCCTTTATTTCCTTTTGGCGCGGGGCCGCCATCGTCCTTTCCGACCTTGCTTCGACGATGTACTACGTCGGCGGTATTACGGAATACGCCATCGGGAAGTCCGCGCCCTGGTTCGTGATGGCGGTGATGTTCTTTAGTTTTGCGGTTCGCTCCATTTACATGGAGAGCTGCGGGATGTTTGTGCGGGGCGGGGTATATGTTGTGGTCCGGGACTCGATTGGGCCGTCGATGGCGAAGCTGTCGGTTTCGGCGCTGGTGGTGGACTATATTTTGACGGGGCCGATTTCGTCGGTGTCGGCGGGGCAGTATCTGGGGCACTTGGTGAACGAGATGGCGGTGCTGGCTGGCCAACCGCTGCATGTGGATCCGAACGGGTTCGCGGTGTTTTTTGCGATTGCGGTGACGGCGTGGTTCTGGCGGTCGAATATACGCGGGATCCATGAGTCGTCGGGGCATGCGTTGCGGATTATGCAGGTGACCACCGTAATGGTGGTTTGCATGTTGATCTGGTGCGGGATCACGATTGCGGTGCGGGGCGGGGCGCCGCTGCCGCCGTTACCGGTGCCGTCGCAGTTGGTGATGCACGAGGAGTCGCTGGGCTGGCTGCACGGGACGTTTTGGGCGGAGTTGCCGACGGTGTTAATGGTGGTGGCGTTTGGGCATTCGCTGCTGGCGATGAGCGGGTTCGAGACGCTGGCGCAGGTGTATCGGGAGATCGCTTATCCGAAGCTGAAGAACTTGCGGATTACGGCGAACATCGTTTGTATATACGCAACGGTGTCGACCGGACTGCTGTCGATTCTGGCGGTGATGATTATTCCGGACTCGATTCGGCCTTCGTATAAAGACAATTTGCTGGGCGGGTTGGCGATGAGCCTGGAGGGGCCGCATCTCCTGAAGTTGATTTTCCATGTTTTTGTGGTGATTGTTGGCGTATTGATCCTTTCCGGCGCGGTGAACACGAGTTTGATCGGGGCGAATGGGGTGTTGAACCGGGTGGCGGAAGACGGGGTGCTGCTGAACTGGTTCCGGAAGCCGCATGTGACGTTTGGGACGACTTTCCGGATAGTGAACCTGATCACGCTGATGCAGGTGGCGACGATTGTGGGGAGCCGGGGGAACCTGTATCTGTTGAGTGAGGCGTATGCGTTTGGCGTGGTGTGGAGTTTCTTCTTGAAAGGTCTGGGGGTGTTGGCGCTCCGGTTCCAACGGACCGATCAGGAGTATAAGACACCTTTCAATTTCAAGATTGGGGGTCGGGAGTGGCCGGTCGGATTGGCGGCGGTGGTGTTGATGTTGTTCTTCGTGGCAATTGCGAATTTGTTCACGAAGAAGATTGCGACGATCTATGGCGTGTCGTTCACGCTGTTGCTGTTTACGATTTTTCTAATTTCCGAGCGCGTGAATAAACAGCGGGTGAAGGCGGGGGCGAAGAGCGGGTTGGAGGAGTTCAATCTCGATCATCAACCGCAGGTGGATGTGGCACATTTGAAGGCCCGGCCGGGGTGCGTGCTGGTGGCTCTGCGGGACTACAACAACATGGAGCATTTGCGGCGGGTTTTGGAGAAGACGAATTTACGGCGGCACGATGTGGTGGTGATGACGGTGCATCCGATTTCGGCGGGGGCGGGGGAGTTTGAGCTGCGCGATGAGCAGTTATTTGGGACGTATGAGCAGGAGCTTTTTTCGCGGGTGGTGACGGTGGCGGAGCGGGAGGGGAAGCCAGTGGAGTTGCTGGTTGTACCGGCGAGCGATCCGTTTCAGGCGATGATACAGGCGGCAGCGACGTTGAAAGCGTCGCGGCTGGTTACTGGCATTTCGCCCCGGATGGTGAGCGATGAGCTTGCAAGGCGCATCGGGTTGGCGTGGGAACAGTTGCCGGAGCCGCGGCATCCGTTTTCGCTGGAGATTATCAGTCCGGACCGGACGCCGACTTATGTGAATTTGGGGCCGCATCCGCCTCGGTTGTGGCCGGAGGATGTCGTCCGGTTGCATGATATTTGGCTGACGCTGACGGAGACGGAGGGTTTGGGGTCAAAGCTGCATCACCGGGATGTGTTGGGGGTGGCGTTGCGGCGGTTGGAGGAGGAGTTGAGTGATTCGGAGGAGAAAGAGGAGATATTGGCGTTGATTCGGGAGGAGATGCGGCGGGGGTGAGAGGGTGAAGCCTGGGGGCGAGTCGCGTATCATGGGAGGCATGACGGCTGATACGCGGCGGCTGCTTGATGAAGTGATCTGGATACATCCGGAGAGAATGAGCGGCGCTCCCTGTTTTCAAGGGACTCGGGTGCCGGTACAGGATCTGGTCGAGATCCTGCAACATGGAGGGACCATCGAAGACTTCGTGTCTGCTAGCCCAAGCGTTAGCCGCCGGCAAGTGGAGTTGTTCCTTGATTTGGCGAAGGATCAACTTGCTGAATGCGTATCCTCCTAGACGAGTGTGTAAATCCTCGAGTCCGGGAGGCATTTCCAGACCATACAGTGGAACCAGTCCAGCGGTCGGAATGTGCCGGTTACTTGGACAGGCCACTTTTGAAGCACGCAGCTACTCACTTTGATGTCTTTGTGACTCCGGATAAGCAGTTGCCGTTTCAACAGAACCTATCACGCCTGGAACTGGGAATTGTGATCGCCGTCGTCGCCGATAACCGGATAGAGTCCTTTCGTCCCCAGTTCGAGGCGCTGAAATATGCGGTTGAGCGGGTACGACCGGGTGAGGTGATCTGGGTGGAAGTCGATCGCTGAAGGGCTACTCCGCCTTTTCGGCTTCTGCCTGGGCTTCGGCGGCGAGTTGCATCAACTTCAGTTCGCGTTTGGTAGGGGGGACGACGCAGTTGGTGAAGTCGTGTTCCTTATAGCAGGAACAGCAGCGTACTTTGGCCGGCCCTTCATTCATGAGCGAGACGGTAGCGTGGTTGGTGAGCCGCTTACATTTCACGCAATAGTCGTCAATAATGTCGCCGAGCCTGACCTCACGCATGCAAACCAGAGTATAACATCGCCAGGATTCCCGAGGCGGCCAGGACCCATACGGTTTCGACGTTGCGGGAGAGGAAAGCGGCCAGGGAAAGGGCGGAAAGCAGGGCCGGGAACCAGGACGTAATGGCCGTCTGGGCAATGGGCCAACTGTTGGCGAGCATGAGCCCGGCGGCGGCCGCGGTGAGGGATTGAATGGCGCTTTGGGCGCGCGGATGGCTGGTGCGGCCCTGGAGCAATCGCAAGAGGATTATTGCCAGCCAGGCGGGAGTGATCATGGCAAGGTAGCCGGCGGCGGCGCCCGCGGGGCCGGCAATGTACTGGCCCAGGCAGATAACGAACGCGCCGTTGGGGCCAGGGCCCATGCGGGAGATGGCGACGGCAGTGGAGAGTTGAGCGTCGGTGACGGCGTGGCGCTGGACGACGAGATCCTGGCGGACCGAGGGGAACGACGTACCGCCCGAGAAGGACGTTAACGTGGCCTTTAGCAGCAGGAGATATAGAGTTATGACGTTCATTGCTTTGGGGGGAACAGCGCTCCAAGAGCGGCGGCGGAAAGGAGAATGGTGACGGGGCTGGCGGTATTAGTGATTCCTGCCAGCAAGGCAGCGACAAAGATGGCGATGGCGAATGGCTTTTTGCGGAAAGGCCGTAGAAGTTGCCAGGCGCTGGAGAGGATGAGCCCGACGACAGCGGCCATCGCGCCGAACATGGCGGCGGCGATCCACCGATTGGAGCTCCAAGCGTCGAAGAAGATGGTCATGAGCCAAATCACGAAGCCGGCGGGGAGCGATGCGGCGACGACGGCGACGACGCCACCGAAGGGGCCTTGAATGCGCGCGGCGGTGGCGGCGACGAAGGCGAGAATATTCGTTCCCGGAGTGAGGCGGGCGATGCTGTAGAGCAGTCCGAAATCCTCGGGTGGAAGCCAGTGGCGTACGGAGATGACACGGCGTTCGAGTTCGGCGATCATGGGCTGGCCGCCGCCGAGGGTGAGATTTCCGGCGCGGGCGAACTCGGATAGAAATTCCAGCCAAGGGACCATCGACGACGCTACTGTACCATGGGTTCATGCGCGGAAAATGGATGCTTTTCGGCGGCATCGCTATCTTGTTGGCGGTGTTGGCGGGGGCGTTGACGGTTTGGAAACGGCAGAACGCGCCGCCAGTGGTGGCGCAACCGGCGGCGCCCGCTCCCGTGTTGCCGGCGGGGACAGAGATCAGCCTGTCAGGGAAAGTGGAGGCGCGCGAAGTGGTCGGCGTGCAGGCGCCGAGCAACGGTACGATCGCCGAGTACTTGGTAATTGTTGGGGAAGAGGTCTTTGAAGGACAGTTGATTGCGCGGATCGCCAATCCGTCGTTGCAGGGACAGCAGGAGAAGGCGAAGGACGTGGCGGATAAGGCGCAGGAACGGGTGAATACGCTGGAGAGCCAAATGCTGGCGGCGCGGCTGGATGCATCGCGCGGGCAAGCGGAATCGGCGCGGGTGCAGGACGACTATTCGCGTACGGAGAGATTGGCGCGGCGGCAGGAGATGCTGAATGCGCAGGGGGCGACTCCGCGGCTGACCTATGAAAAGGCCGTGGCGGATTTCGCGACGGCGAAACTGGAATTCGAGAGTGCGACGGCGCGGGCGAAGGCGTCGGCGGCGCGGGTGGCGACGTTGACCAAGGAAATTGAGGCAGCGAAGAAAACTTTGGATGACCGGAATGCCGAGTTGGAGGATGCCGATACGGATTTACAGGCGACGCAGATGCATGCGCCGGTAGATGGCGTAATTCTGGAGCGGAAGGGCGAGGCAGGTGCGGATGTGCGGATCGGGGAAGACGGAATTTTTCGGATTGGGACCGATCTGGGACAGTTGCAGGTGGTGGTGGAACCGGAACCGGCGGTGTTGGCAAAGCTGAAGGTGGGCCAACCGGCGGCGGTAATTTTGGCGGAGTTCGCTTCGGAGCAGTTGAATGCCGAGATCAGCCGAATCGAGAACGGGCGGGTTTATGTGATGTTTGGGAGTCCGGATCCGTCGATTAAACCTGGGCTCACGGCACAGGTCCGGGTGCAGTTGCCTTGATACGATAGCAGGATGGAATTCCTGTTCAACAGCCTGGTGGAATTGATTACGCAGACGGCCACGAATTTGCCGCCCGATGTGCGCGCGGCGATGGGGCACGTGCTGGAAGTGGAGGCGCCCGACACGCAGAGCGGTCAGGCGCTGAGCATAATTGCCAGCAACATCGACATGGCGGCAACGGATGAGCAGCCGATTTGCCAGGACACGGGGATGCCGACTTTCCTGGTACATACGCCGGTGGGCGTGAACCAGATCGCGATGAAAAAGGTGATTCTGGCTGCTGTCGCCGAAGCGACGAAGCGTGGGAAGTTGCGGCCGAATTCGGTGGATTCGTTGACCGGGAAAAATTCGGGCGACAACCTGGGGCATGAGACGCCGGTGATCCATTGGGAGCAGTGGGAATCGGATGAGATTGAAGTGAAGTTGGTGCTGAAGGGCGGCGGGTGCGAGAACAAGAATATTCAGTATTCATTGCCGGCTGAACTGGAGCATGTTGGCAAAGTGGGCCGAAATTTAGAGGGCGTTCGGAAGTGTTTGCTGCATGCGGTGTGGCAGGCGCAGGGGCAGGGTTGCGCGCCGGGGGCGCTGGGGGTTTGCATCGGAAGTGATCGCGGGCATGGGTATTTCCTGGCGAAGGAGCAGCTTTTTCGCACGCTGGACGATGTAAATCCGAATCCGGTGCTGGCGGAAATGGAAGCTTCCGTGATGAAGGAAGCCAATGAAATCGGCGTTGGGGCGATGGGGTTCGGCGGCAAGGCGTCGTTGATCGGGTGTAAGATTACGGCGGCGAACCGGTTGCCGGCTTCGTTTTTTGTGAGTGTGGCTTATGAATGCTGGGCGTTCCGGCGGTTGGGAGTGCGGTTGGACGTGACTACCGGGGCGATTACTTCGTGGTTGTACCGGGATCCGTCGCGGGTTGTGGACCGGATGTCGCGGAGCGAAGGGTTCCCGCTGACCGGCAGGGAAGTGGTGTTGACGCCGCCGTTGACGAGCGAAGCGATGCGGCTGTTGAAGGTTGGGGATGTCGTCATCATTAAGGGTGAAATGTATACGGGGCGGGACGCCGTGCATGCGCATCTGATGAACAATCCGCCGCCGGTGGATTTGAACGGGGCGATTTTGTATCACTGCGGACCGGTGATGTTGAAGTCGGGCGAAGAATGGTTTGTGAAGGCTGCGGGGCCGACGACTTCTTCGCGGGAGGAGCCTTATCAGGCGGAGGTTCTGCGCCGGTATGGGGTGAAGGCTGTGATTGGCAAAGGCGGGATGGGGAAGAAGACGTTGGCGGGTCTACAGGAGTGCGGCGCGGTGTATCTGAACGGGATTGGCGGGGCGGCGCAGTTCTACGCGCGGACGGTGAAGAAGGTGCTGGATGTGCACTGGATGGAGTTTGGGATCCCGGAGGCGATGTGGCATTTACGGGTGGACGGATTCGTGGCGATTGTGACGATGGACGCGCATGGAAATAGTCTTCATGCGGAAGTTGAGGCGGAA
>Ga0105047_10005996_pt1 | contig 20682 bp, 14 predicted proteins | sample MAT04_FD_78384 | JGI IMG/M metagenome (GOLD analysis project Ga0105047, IMG submission 78384) | Freshwater microbial communities from Lake Fryxell liftoff mats and glacier meltwater in Antarctica - MAT-04 (megahit assembly) | ecosystem: Environmental > Aquatic > Freshwater > Ice > Liftoff...
GCGTGACCGACGACGGGGGCGTGTTGGTGCCGTCGGTGCCGGGCTGGCCGTTCATCGGGGGGCGGGGGTGCATCGGGAACGGGCCTTTGGGGTCGGCGACGCCGTTGTCCGTCATGCACTGCTTCCACGCTTCGAGTGCGGCGGGATCGATCACCGGGGGTTGGCCGGGTCCGCCGTGGCCGGGGCCGGGCATCGGGCGCACCGGGAGCTTGTCTTTGCAGGCTTCGAAGGCGGCTTTGGTGGCATCGTCCACGGTGGGCGGGGTGACGAGGCTCGGCCGCGGTCGTCCGGTCCCCGTGGTGTTGTTCTCCGACTGATCGTTGGGCACCCGGCTGTCGAGCGAACGACCCTGTCCCCGCATGGGACGGCCAGGCAGCTGTGGATCGGCCACGCCGTTGTCCTTCATGCACTGCTTCCACGCCTCGATGGCCGCAGGATCGACCGTGACGGGAGGCTGACCGGGTTGTCCGGGTTGTCCCGGTTGACCGGGTTGACCGGGTTGTCCGGGCACGCTGGAGCCGGGAACGCTTGATCCCGGTGTCTGGCCGGTCACCTTGGGGAAGGCGTACACCGCCGTGGGTACGAGAAGTCCAGCGCCGCCAAGGCTGAGGGCGATCGCTGCCCGCTTGATCGTTGGGTTCGCCAACAGGGAGGTCATGGTGTTCCTTTCCGATCGGCGATTGCCGACCGTGTTCGGTCCGACCCGAACGGGGAGTGGTGTTGGAACGAACGGTCGCACAACTCGCCTGTGACACGCCTGAGAGCCCGATGCGATCCCGCTGAGAGCCCCATCGTCGCAGGTCACGACCATTCCCCCACCGTCAGACCCCGGCTCTCTCAGCGGACTCTCAGGTTGAGGCGACACAATGGCCGGCATGCGGGTCCTCTTGGTGGAAGATGAAGAACGGTTGGCCGACGCGGTACGACGCGGTCTCACCACCGAGGGCTTCGAAGTCGACGTCACTCACGACGGGGCCGACGGTCTGTGGCGAGCTCGTGAGGGCTCCTATGCGGCGATCGTGCTTGACGTGTTGTTGCCGGGGATGAACGGCTACAAGGTGTGCCGATCCTTGCGGGAGGAAGGCAACTGGACACCGATCCTCATGCTCACGGCCAAAGACGGTGAGTTCGACGAGGTGGAAGCCTTCGAGCTCGGTGCCGACGACTTCCTCACCAAACCGTTCAGCTTTCCCGTGCTGGTCGCCCGTCTGCGTTCGCTCACCCGTCGGGCCAACGGGCCGCGCTCGGGCCAACTCGTGGTGGGCAGCCTCCTGCTGGACCCATCGACGCGAGTGTGCACCCGCCGTGGCGAGCGGGTCGACCTCACGGCGCGGGAGTTCTCGTTGCTCGAAGCCCTGATGCGCCGGAGCGGCGAGGTGGTGTCGAAGGCCGTGCTGCTCGATGAGGTCTGGGGCATGGAGTTCACCGGCGATCCCAACGTGGTGGAGGTGTACATGGGATACCTTCGCCGAAAGGTGGATCGACCCTTCGGGGTGGCCAGCCTGGAAACGGTACGCGGCGTGGGGTACCGCGTGGACGCGGTGGACGCGGTGGATGGGGCGAGCGCGGCGGTCGCGGTCGATGCGGTGGAGGGATGACGTGAGCGCACTCCGACGGTTGCGCGGCTCGGTACGCCTGCGCACCACGTTGTCGGTCACGGCGTTGTTCGCCATCGCCCTCACCGTGGCGGCCGTGCTGTTCATCGGCCATGTGCGCCGCGTGCTCGTGGAGGAGAGCCAGGCTGGCGACCGTGAGGCGGTGGAGGAGTTGCGCGCCGAGATCCTGTCGAACGGCAGGTTGCCCACGACGCTCTCGCCGTCGGCCAACCGCCCCCAGGTTCAGATGCAGTTGGTCGACTCGACGGGTCAGGTGCTGGCATCCACGCCGGGGGCGGACGCCCGACCGTTCGTCGCTCCCGCCGTGAACGGCGGTGGAATGCCGTTCCCCGGGGGTGCCCCTGGCCAGTGGAAACCGCCGCTCGATGCCAATGGCAACCCCATCCCCGTGCCGTTCCCCGGCATGCCTCCCGGTTCGCGCCCACCGTCGGTCAACGGTCAAAGCGCCAGCGGCACGCTCCCCAACGGCGCGCCCGTCGGCGCACCACCAGGTGCGGGAACGGGCGCGAATCCCGGATGGAACAATCTGCCCAATGGTGTCCAGCCGCAGAATGGCTCGCCCGGTGACGTGCCTGGACCGGGGCCAGGCGGGGTGAACGGCGCCCGGCCGCCCTACCCACAACCACAAAGCCAAGTGCTTCCGGCGGCGCGCCTGAACAACCCGCCTCGGAGCAACTCACCCTTGCTGAACGTCGACTGGGCGGTCACCAGCGTGGCGCTCCCCGCCGCCCTCGGTGAGGTCAGCATCATCGCGGCCTCGCCGCTCAGCGAGGTGAGCCGGAGCATCGACACGCTGGCCCGCACGCTCTTGTTCGCGATCCCCTCGCTGGTGGCGTTGGTGGGGTGTTTGGCCTGGTGGGTGACCGGGCGCGCCCTCCGACCCGTCCACGCGATCACCCGTCGGGTGGCCGACATCAGCGCCACGTCGCTCCACGAGCGAGTACCCGAGCCTGGCGGCAACGATGAGGTGGGAGAACTCGCCCGCACCATGAACGAGATGCTCGGCCGACTCGAACACGCCGACCTGCGCCAACGCCAGTTCGTGTCCGACGCGTCGCACGAACTGCGCAGCCCGGTCGCTTCCATCCGCACCGAGTTGGAGGTGGCGTTGCTGACGCCAGATCACACCGATTGGCGGCAAGTGGCCGACAACGTCCTGGCCGAGGATGCCAGGCTCGATCGCATCGTGGGCGACCTGCTCACGCTGGCCCGACTTGGCGAGCAACCCAACCCTGGGGCCGGCGCCGACGTTGATCTCGACGATGTGGTGCTCGCCGAAGCGGCTCGCACTCGTCGAGTGGTGGTCGACACCAGCGCGGTGGCACCGGCCCGCACCCTTGGCCGCGCCGAGGAGCTGGCAAGGATGGCCGGGCACCTGCTCGACAATGCCGCCCGGCACGCACGGGTTCGTGTAGCCACCGGCGTGGAGCATGATGTGATGGGTCGGCCGACGTTTTGGGTGGATGACGACGGAGCCGGCGTGCCGGTCGACCAACGAACCTCGATCTTCGAGCGATTCGGCCGCCTCGACGAAGGTCGTGCCCGCGATCAAGGCGGTGCGGGGCTCGGCCTCGCTGTCGTGCGCCGCATCGCCGAACGCCACGGCGGCACGGTCGAGGTGACCGACAGCCCTCTCGGCGGCGCCCGTTTCATCGTCCGGTTACCAGCCGGTTGACGGGGTGCGCGGTGCCGGGGGCGACGGGCCAGGCCGATCGGCGTTGGCCCGTGCGGCCGATTCCTTGCGGGGTGCTTGCGTCCGCAGCCGTCACATCACAGACTGGCTTGGCATGACCGTTCCTCCGGTGCCTCAGACGCCGTTCCCGTCTCGCTCGACGGCTCCGGGTCGGTCGCCTTGCGTGACGAGGTGCGCACCCCTTCACGCGTTCGTCGTGATGGTGTCGGCGGTGTCGGTGGCCTGGGTCGTCGTCGGTGTGGTCACTGCCGGTCCGGCGTTGGCGATGGCGCAGCAAGCCCCCTCCACAACGATCGGGCCGGGAGGCGGGCCGGGAGCGCCGCCGCCATCGTCGGTGCTGCCGGGGCAAGGGGGGGCACGAGGGCAGCAGCCTCCGCAGCAGGACGGACGCGGCATCTCTGACACCGAAGCCGCCCCCGCCGCTCTGGCCGTGTTGCTCACCAAGATCTCGGTGTTCTGGGGAGCAGAGATGTTCACCGAGGATGTCGACGACTTCGACCGGCTCGCGCTGGCCGTCAACATCGACAAGGACTTCCTCTCGTACGACTTGCTGATTCCCGTGATTGACCAACGAGCGGTGCCGGCGATCGACGCGCTGCGGCGTCGTGGCCTGGCTACGGCCGAAGCGGAAGCGTGTCTCCGGCCGTTCACCGCCGAGCAGAAGGCGGGGATCACCGATACCTCCGACACGCTCCATGTCATCGTCGACCCGAAGCCCTACGGGGCGCTCCTGCGTCAGTTGCTGGCGGAGATCCGAAACCGACCACCGCTTACCGGAACACCGGGTATCACCCGGCCGGCGGTCCCGGATGACGATGTGGAGGCTGCGCTGGTCGGGTTCGAGTTGGAGAAGTTCGTTGCCGGAGGGGGCGGGTCGCCGGGCGGGGGTTCTCCGCCGGGTGGAGATGTTCCTCCAACCCCGTCCACCACCGCTCCGGCCGTTCCGAACGTTCCGAACGTTCCGAACGGATCAGCGGCGACCACACCGCCGGGGACGTCCACGCCCCCGCCCGTGGCTGGTGTGCCACCCGTGGCGCTCGTAGGTGCCGGAGCCGGTGTGGTGCTGGCAGTGGCCACGCCGATCGTGTTGGTAGGCCGAAGGCGCCGTCGGGACGTGGCGGTGGATGGTGAGCGACGCGACGCGCTGCTCCGCATCGGCCAGCGACTCGCCCATGCCGACCGCCTCGAAGAACTGCAACGGGTGGCGATCGAGGAGCTCGGGGAGCTCGTCGGGGCCGAGACCGTCCATTGGATTGCCGTCTCCGACGATGGTTCCGTGGAACCGCCACCAGACTGGCCAACCGCCGATGGCACGGGCGTCCCCAGCAGTAGTTATGCCGATGCAGTGCCTGCAGTCGTGGCGGCGGCGGAATGGGCGCTGGCTCACGCCGACCTCGGCGATGATGAGGCTGTCTCCTCATCGACCGCTCCAGCTCTTGGCAATGGGTCGGGCCCTGCCGTTCTTCCGGTTGCGGTGCGGCAAGACAATCGGACCGTCGCAGTGCTGGTGGCCGTTCGGTCACCGGCTGCTCGTTTCACGCCGTCCGAAACCGAGGTGGCCGGTCGGTTTGGCGAGCTCGTCGACTCTGCACTCACCGGCGTGGCCCGATTGTCGTCGTTCGAGCGGATGGCGTTGGTCGACCCACTCACCTCGTTGGCGAACCGGCGCTGCTTCGATCGCGACATGGCGGGAGCGTTCGCGAACGTTGCCGAAACCGGTGCTGATGTGTGCCTGGTGATCGTCGACGTCGACCACTTCAAGTCGGTGAACGATCGTTTCGGTCACGGGGTTGGCGACGAGGTGCTCAAGGCTGTTGCCGGTGAGCTGAACACCGGGCTGCGCGGCATCGATCATGCTTATCGAGTAGGTGGCGAGGAGTTCGCGGTGGTGCTCCAAGGCGAGAGTGCCCGACCCGACAACGCCACCCGGATTACGGAACGGTTGCGGCTCGAGATCGAAGCGCTCGACCTCACCGAGGCTGCAGGAGGTCAGCGGCTTCGTGTCACGGCCTCGTTCGGCATTGCCATCGTGGCCGGAGGTTCTCCCGGGGCCAACGTCGCGGAGCTGCAGGAGCGGGCCGATGTCGCGCTCTACGCCTCCAAGGAAGGCGGACGGAACCGCTGGGTCGTGGCCTCACCCGGCTGACGTGGCGGGCAATGTCGGGAGAAGGACGCGGGTTCGCACCTGACCCCGACCGGCCTCCTTGGCGTCATACATCGCTTCATCGGCTTCGCGTAGAAGGTCGTCGATACGCCGTGTCGAGGGTTGGTCGGCGTACGCCAGACCGACGCTTGCGCCGAGCCGAGCTGTCCCGGCGCCGGTGATGATCGACTCGGCCAGATCGTGCACGGCCCGGTCGGCGATCGCTTGCGCCTCGGCCAAGGTGCCGGTGCTTTCGCAGAGCACCACGAACTCGTCGCCGCCGATGCGGGCCACCGTGTCGCTGTTGCGAACCCCGGCTTCGAGCCGTGACGCCACCTCGCGAAGCACGTCGTCGCCGGCTTTGTGGCCCATCGAGTCGTTGACCGCCTTGAACCCGTCAAGGTCGACATAGAGCAAGGCGAGGGGCGATTGCGATCGCTGCTGGCGGGCCACGGCCTGCTCGAGCACCTCCGTGAACTGGCGCCGATTCACCAAGCCGGTGAGTTCGTCGTGTGAGGCTCGATGCTGGAGGTCGACGCTGGCCTGTTCGAGCTCGGCGTACAGGCGACGAGTCTCGTGGTTGGCGAGCAGCGAGCGCACGGCCCCGAGAAGGAGCAGGCCGAACATCATCACGATCACGAACGCCAGCCGGTTGGGATGGCGCTCCCGACCGATCCACGCGTCGACGGCAAGGAACGGAAGGACTGCGGCAGGGAGGAACGCCAACGGGCTGGCCCTCCGCACCTGTCGGGCGAGCGGAAGCCGGTCGAGGCCTGGTACGTCGGTGTTGTGGGTGAACAAGGGGAGGGTGAGAAGGAGCAGCCCGGTGGCGAGTTGGAACGTCACGCCGATCGGGAACGGAAGGGTGAAGCTGCGCACGGCGTTCACGGCCTGGAACCCCACGTTGAGGTAGACCACCGCCGTGATCGACAGGGCGATCGCCTGCGGGGTTCGCCGTCCCGGTTGGAGGCGTGTGAAGTTGGCGTAGGCGAGGTAGAGCGCAGCGGGCGCGCCCACCATGCAGAGCGCGAACGGCACGGCGATCACGCTGTCCTCGGCGCCGAGTATCGGGCCGACGAGCACATAGGCGCCGGCGGCCGACACCGTGACCACTGCAACGGCGGTATCGACGAGATCGATTCCGACGGTGCGCGCTCCGGACTTCTGTCGGAGCATGATCACGCCGCCTACTCCCCAAAGCGGGAGCACGAGGGCGCCGGGAATGAAGTGCACCCATCGCAACGACGATCCGCCGGTTTGTATCCCGAGCGCAATCGTCGCGCCGGTGAGCAGCGCCATGGTGTCGCCGGCAAACCACCAGCGCCAGAACAAACGATTCGACGGGGAACCGCTCAGCAGCGGACGGAGTGACACGACGCAGACCGGGATGGCGAGGGGGAAGGCGGCGAGCCCCCAGGTGAGCAAGGCCTGGCGTTGGGGCTCAGGATCGTCGATCAGGATCCGAGTGCCGAGGAGCAGGAAGCCCACGACGGCCAAGGCGAATCCACCGCCGAGGATGGCGCGTTGTTGCTGGCGGGTGAAGACGTAGGTCTGCTGTGGCGGGGAAGGGCCCTCGCCGAACTCTCCGCCCGGACCCATGCCGTGCCCTGGGTGTGTTTCCCCCATCCCGCCATCGTTGCATGACCGCCGTGCTCACCGTGTGTCGGAAGGTCAAGCGGGAGCGACGAGAACAAGCAGCCTCACCCGAGGCAGAGGACCGACTATCGGAACGTGAGCTCGTAGGCGAGATGCGGGCCGAGGACACAGTGGGCGCCCGGTGGCACCACCACCACGGTGAACGGTTCCTCGATGAGTGCCGGCCCGTCGGTGGCGGCGCCGGGAGCCAGCGCCGGCCCGTCGATCACGGGGGTGACGTGCCAGTTGTCGCCGAAGAACACCGGCCGCCGTCCCTTGATCGCTTCCGACGCAACGGTGACCGTCCCGGCGTCGCCGAGCGACTCGGGTTTCGGGGTGACCCCTCGGGCTACCAGCCGCACGCCGCGCACCAGTGGCGGCTGGTTGCGGAATGCGAAGCCTCGCTCCCTTTCGTGTTGGTCGTGGAAACGAACCGCCAGGTCGAGGAGATGGGTGTCGTCGAGCGTGTGGCCTTCGGGAGCCGGAACACTCATGTCGAAGTTCTGGCCTTGGTAGGCCATCTGCACGAACAGGTCGGTGGCGACCGCCTCGAGGGGAAGGTCGACGGGCCCCAGTTCCTTGTCGGCTTCGGCGGCGACGTCGACCATGAGCGAGCGCAGGCGGGGGAGGTCGACCTGGGAGAGGGGCACGACGTAGGAGCGCAGCAGATCGACCACGTAGTCGGCCACCAACACCCCAAGGGCCGAGAATGCCGGTGCCGCTTTCGGGATGAGCACCCGTGCCATATCGAGTTCGCGGGCGATCGCCCATGCGTGCACCGGACCGTTGCCCCCATAGGCGATCATGTCCATGGTTCGTGGGTCGGCGCCGTAACCGGCGAGCACCTTTCGCGTGGCGTTGGCCATGTTGGCGTTCACAATGCGCTCGATACCCCACGCCGCGGCGGTGACGTCGGTTCCGAGTGGTTCGCCGACCGCTCGTTCGATTGCCGATCGGGCGGCGTCGACGTCGAGCTGCATTCTCCCGTCGGCGAACCCGGTAGGCGGGAGGAAGCCGAGTACGGCGTCGGCGTCGGTGACGGTTGGCTCGGTGCCGCCGCGGCCGTAACAAACAGGGCCGGGGAGGGCGCCGGCGGATTCTGGTCCCACCAGCAGTGCGCCTTGACGGACGCGGGCGAGCGATCCGCCGCCGGCGCCCACGGATTGCACGTCCACCATGGGCATCCCGATGTAATAGCGGTAGCGCCAGTTCCAGTCGGTCTTCACCTCGGGTTGCCCGTTCCGAACGAGGCACAAGTCGTAGCTCGTGCCGCCCATGTCGACCGCCACAAAGTCGCCCGACCCCGCCGCCTTCGCCGCGACCGTTGCACCCATCACGCCGCCGGTGGGGCCGGAAGCGAGGACGCTCACGGCTCGGCGACTCACGTAGTCCGGCGGCATCACGCCACCAGTGCTCTGCATGATGAGGAGCGGTCCGTCGAACCCGGCATCACGCAACGACGATTCGAGGTGCCCCACATACCGAGCGATCTTGGGGGCGACGTACGCGTTCACCAAGGTGGTGCTCACTCGTTCGAACTCCGGTCCTTTCGCCATCACCTCGTGACTCAGGGAGATGTGCTCGAGGTGGGGGAGCTCCTCGCGGATGATCTCCCGCGTTCGCAGCTCATGGGCAGGATTCACGAACGAGAACAGGTACATCACCGCAATGGAGTCGCACCCGAACTGGGCGAGGCGCCGGACGCCGGCCCGGACCGCGTCTTCGTCCAGGGCGAGCAGCTCGTCGCCCTCGTAGCTGTGACGTTGGGGGATCGGGATGCGGACCCGCCGGCGGGCGATGGGCGGGGGAGCCGGGTAGGAGGGGTCCCAGATCTGCTCCTTGTGGACTCGCCGCATCTCGATCTCGTCGCGATGTCCTTCGGTGACGAGCAGGCCAACACGGGCGCCGTTCATCTCGATCATGGTGTTGTCGGCCGTGGTGGTGCCGTGCACGAGCACGTCGAGCTGTGCACACAGGGCGGGCGCTCCGCCGTCGAGCCCCACGCGGTCGGCGAGCAACCCGAGACCGGTCATCACGCCGCGTGATTGATCGTCGAGCGTGGATGGCGTCTTGTCGAGCACCACGACGCCCGACGGGGTGACGCAGATCAAGTCGGTGAAGGTGCCGCCCACGTCGACCCCAACCCGATACCCCGAACCCTGCGGGTGCGTGACGGGGGGCATCGCCGGCGGTTACGCACCCAGGGCGCGGAGGGCCCGGGTGGCGGTGAGGTCGACGGCAAGGGTGAGGTCGGCGAGCGAACCGGTGAGCACGACGCCGTAGTCGCGTTCGGCGCCTTCCACGGACACGTACTCGTCGAGCACATCATCGAGTACGGCTTGCGGGTCGCGGAGGAGGGGATCGCCCCAACCGCCGCCGCCGCCGTAGTCGTAGTTGATCCTTTGGCCGGCAGCCATCGGGACCCAGTCGGCGGTGTGGGTCACCACAAACGGGTCGTCGCTCTGGTAACGGATCGTGAGCTTGTTGGGCGCTCCCGGCTTCCCGCCGGCAATGCCGGGCATCGGATACTTCATGCCCACGACGTAGGTGTAGACCTTGGCGTCGACCCGTACCTCCTTCACGTAGTGGCTCCCGCACAACCCGCGCCACTGCCCGGGGCCTCCCGAATCGATGCGGTAGTCGCGGCCCCACTGCACGTGGGGGTACAGGCTCTCGTTGATCTCGGCGGTGGCCTTCCAAAGGTTGCCGAACGCCGCAGCCTGACAGCCCCACGCGTCCATCCCGGCGGCGGCGTTGCACCAGCCGGCGTACACCTCGGCGGAGTGGTCGGTGAAGGTGGCGCCGGTACGCGGATCCACGCCACTGATCACGGTGGGAATGCCTGTCTTGTACACCTGCGGAACCGCCTTCTCCGGGAGCACATGTTGGAGGGCGAGGGCGATCACCTCGCCGACCTCGGCACCCGGATGGTGGGTGCCGGCGCTCACGGGTTTTCCGGGCACAGGATTGAGCACGCTGCCGAGGGGCACGACGAGCGAAATCTCATCGAAGAAGCCTTCGTTCTTCGGGATCTCGGGATCCATCATGGCGGCGATCTGGCCGACCGTGTAGCCGCGGGTGTTGCCGAACGTGGACCACGCCTGGATCTCTGGACGGGTGTCGGAGCCGGTGAAATCGATGGTGAGGCGGTCTCCAGCGACGTCGATCTTCACGTGGAGGTGGATGTCGGGATGTCCGAGTGGGTCATGGTCGACGTAGCAGTCGCCTTCATAGGAGCCGTCCGGCCAGGCCGCCACCTCCTCGCGGAATCGGCGGGCGGCGTAGTCGATCATGTAGTCGACCGAGGCCTCCACCTGGCTGGTGCCCCAACGGCTGAGCAACGTGCCGAGCCGGTTGCATGCCAGTTGGGCGGCGCCGATCTGGGCGCGGATGTCGCCGATGAAGCTTGGTATGCGGTTGTTGACGGCGAGGGAGTAGAGCACGTCTTTGCGCTCCTTGCCGGCATCGACCACCTTGATCACCGGCCACCGGACGCCCTCACCCCACACGTCGTTTGCGGTCACGTTGTAGCCCCCCGGAACCGCGCCGCCGGTGTCGCCGTGGTGGCATTGGATCGACGCGATGAGCACCATCCGCCGCTCGCCCGACACCGGGTCGGGGGCGAAGACGGGCGCGAAGACGTTGTAGTCGGGCAGGTGTCCTCCGCCGTGATACGGGTCGTTGGCCACGAACACGTCGCCTTCGCCAAACTCCTCGACGCCGAGGAAGTCGAGGGCGAAACGCACGGGAAGGGTGGATGTGAGCATGAACTGCGGGATGCCCACGCTGAGGGCGGCCAGTCGGCCACGGGCATCGAGGATTGTGGCGTTGCGTTCGTTGCTCTGGTTCAGGATGGGTGTGGTGGCGGTACGGCTCACGTAGACGGCCATCTCGAAGCACACGGTCTCCATCGTGTCGCGGATCACCTCCGCGGTGATGGGGTCGACGCGCTCGCTGCTGGTGCCTCGCCCTCGACTCTGCGCCAGTGCCACCATGTCGACGTCCATGCCAGGTCCTCCGACCACGTACGCCCTACCTGACGCTCGTGTCAGGAAAGTGTACCGGAGGTGATCGCGCTCGCGGGGCGGCATCGATCCGCACGGGACCTACGCTCACCGCGGTGCCCACCATCACCGTTGTCGCGCTGGCGGTGTTCGGCGTTGTTCTGTCGCTCATCGGGGTGGTTGCCGTGGCGGCCAACGTGGTTTCGATGCGCAAGGGTTCGACCGTCGATACGAGCACCACTGGCGGCGCGGCAACCGAGATCTTTCGGCACTGGCAGGAAACCGCCGATTGGGTTGCCCTCGCGGAGCAGGGTCCGGCGCTGGTCGACAACATCGACGTGAACGTTTGGCCCGACCAGCGCCGATCGGCGGTGAACCTCATCGGGTTGGCGTACGCCAACCTCGGCCGATACCTGGAGGCGGGGGTGTGGTTCGGCGTTCTGATCGAACAGCACCCCGACAACTGGGCGGCGCGGGCATGGCTGGCGCGCATGCTGTGGCTGCAGGGTGAGTTTGCGGAGGCCGACAAGGTGGCAGCGGCGTGCCTTGCCGCCGAGGAAACGCTCGCTGATGACGCGGCCTTCTTGCACGTGTTGCGGGCAGGGGGAGCGGTGGCCCGTGGTCGTTCCGACGATGCCAGCGCCTTCCTCGCGGCGGCCGCGCTCGCCGGACCATCGCCCCGCGTGGTGTGGCTTGCGCAGGTGGTGCGGGCTGAGTTGTTGCTGAACGCCGGCGACCTCGCCGGTGCCGAACAGATCCTGGCCGACAACCTTGCCGCCCAACCGGAAGGAATCGCTGAGCCGGTGCTCCTCTCGGTGGCCGGCCTGCTGGTTGAAGTGGCGATGCGTGCGCCCGCGGAAAGCCACGGGCTCGAGTTGTGGGCCCGGGCCGAGTCGCCCGCGGAGGTGTTGGCCTCGAACCACCCAGAGCTCAAGTTGGTGGAAGCGGGCGAGGCCATGATTGCTGAGGAGTTCGCCTGGGCGGAGGAGTTGGCTGGGGAGGCGGCAGCGCTGGCGATGGCGCAGGGAAGAAAGCCCATCGTGGCGCGGGCGCTTCGGATGCGGGGACGAGCCCTTGTTGGCCTCGGAATGTTGGATGACGCTCGTTCGTGTTTCGGCGACGCCTTGACCGTGTTCCGGGCCGTCGACATGGCGCCGGAGGTGGGAGTGACCGTCGAAGAGCTCCGCCAGATCAGCCTGTGACGGTAGTGCGAATGCGGAGAAAGTGGGCTCTGAACCGGGCTTTCGCGAGGTAATGCCACGGGAACTGGCGAGTAAGGGCCGGTGGGGAAGATGGGATTGTCCACTTCGCCCCCAAGGAGCCCATCATGTCCATCATCCGTCGTTCGTCGCCGCCTGTTCGGCGCCCGACCTTTCCCGCCCGTTCCTACATGGGGTTCGCCGTCGCACTCGGGGTTCTCGGTTCCACCGTGGCGTGCGTCCCTGGGGTCGGCCCCAACCCCACCACGACGCTGACCTCGGCGAGCTCACCACCGATCGTGTCGGCCTCGCCATTGGCCGAAGGACCGATCACAGTCGTTGCCCTCGGCGACAGCCTCACCGAGGGCACGGGCGACGAGTCGGGGCGGGAGGGATACGTCGGACGGCTGCGGGATGCGATCGGGGCTCGGCCCGGGCGATCGAGCTCCACGGTCGTCAACCTCGGCCGGTCGGGGTGGGCGAGTCAGGACCTGATCGACGGGACCGGCGGCGAATCCGGTCAACTCGACGCGGCCGAGGCCGAGATCGCCTCGGCCCGGACCGCCAATCGGCCCGTGGTGGCCACGGTCCTGGTTGGGTCCAACGACCTGTGGTACCTCTATGAGTACGGCAACAACAGCGGTACGACGGCCGACGAGGAATCCGCTGACCGAGCGCACTACCGCGCCGCGCTCACCACGATCGTGCGGGGCCTTCGTGGGGCGGGAGCGCAGGTGGTGGTGGCGGTGAACGACGACCAGAGTCGTCGACCGGTCGCGGCCGATGCCGGCGTCCGGGCCGCCACCTTCCCCGGAATCAGTTCGGCTGAAGTGGTGCAGATGGCAGGGCAGGCGAACGCCTATCGCGAGGTGGTGCGGTCGGTGGCTGCGGCCGAGGGTGCGACGGTGGCGGACTTCCTCGACGCACCGTTGTTCCGGAACCCCGCCACGTTGGCCGATGACGGCAATCATCCCAACGCCGCCGGCTACGACCTGCTCGCCGACGCATGGCTCACCGCTCTCACCCCGCTGGCGATCTGAGCGATGGTCATGGCCGATCCGCCCATCACCCGCAGCCACCGTGCGTGCGTCAACAGACCGTTCTTCGTCGGAGGCGGTCTGATCCGTCGAAGTGGGCGGTTCATTGCCAGAGGTGTTCACGCCGGTGGGTCCGCCGTCGGATGTTCACGGTGTTCTTCAGCTCAGGTGGGCGGCGACAGCGGAGGGGGGAGCCGTGTGCCTTCGGCATGCGAGGTTCAGGAGCGACCGTTGACTGCGTATTCGGCGACTGGCAGTCGTCGGCAAGGGGATGTTCCAGGACGCCCGCTCCGGTTTCGGTGATTCGGCGCCCTCTCTGGCCGGACCGTCCCCTCGATTCGCGCCAGACTCGTGGGATGGTCTCCACCCCACGAGTAGCAATCCAACGGATCGAACCTCGCGTCAAGCGGATTGCATCGAAAGCGATCGTCGTCAGCGCGGCGGTCCTTGTGGGGGCGTGCTCGGCAGGGTCGGGCGGCGGTGGTGCGGCGGCAAGCAAGGTGGAGATGCCGTCGGCGTCTGGTTTGTCGCGGATTGACGGATCCGCCTCCGACCCCTCAACGAGCACCTCCACCGGCCGACCTGCCTCGGTGCCCTCCACTCCGGGATCGTCGCTGCCGACCAAGGGCGGCGGCGGCGATGCACCTCGCCCGAGCGGGGACGGCGCCCCGCTGTCACCGGGGCCGATCTTGTTCGTCGCTTTGGGCGACTCGCTCACTGAAGGCTCCGGCGACGACTCGGGTCAGGGTGGCTTCGTCGGCCGACTCGGGGCCACCATCGACAGTGGCAGCCGCGCTGGCTCCGAGGTGCTGAACCTCGGGAAGAGCGGCTGGGATTCGTCCCAGGTGATCGCCGGCACCGATGGTGAACCGAGTCAGTTGGTGGCCGCTGAGGCGCGCATTCGGGAGACGGTCGCTGGCGGTCGATCGGCCCTGGCCACGGTGCTGGTGGGGTCGAACGACCTCTGGTACCTCTATGAGTACGGCTCGCAAGACGGGACCACGGAGTCTGAGGAGGCCGACAACTTGGCCGCCTACCAGGCCAACCTCGATGCCATCGTTCGGCGGCTCGACGACGCTGGAGCGCGAGTGGTGATTGCCATCAATGACGACCAGAGTCGTCGGCCCGTCGCCACGGACTCGGCGATGAGAGAGGCCACGTTGCCGGCCACCACGGCGTCGGAGATGCAACGCATGTCGGGTCAGGCTCGTCGTTACGCCGACGTCGTTCGCACGGTCGCGTCAACCCATGGGGCCGTCGTGGTCGACTTTCTCGATGCGCCGCTCTTTCGTGATCCGAAGACGCTGGCCGATGACGGCATCCATCCCAACGAGGCCGGTTATGCGCAGATGGCCGACATCTGGCTCGAGGCGATCCGTCCGATGATTGGGTAGTTGGACGCGGCTGCGGTCTGGCTCCTGCCCCGTCTTGCGTGCGGTTCGAGTTGGCGGCCGTCATCAGAGTTGAACGGCAGGTGAACGCCAGCCCTACCGTGCAGCGTGCTCCTCGCCACGATTCTGGCCCTTGCGTCGGCGGCGCTGCACGCGGGATGGAACCTGCTGGTGAAGACCAGCGACGATCGTGATCTCGCCACGTGGGGGCAGTTCTTGTTCGGTGGTGTGCTCGTGTTGCCGGTGCTCGCCGTGCTCGGGCTTCCCGAGTCGGTGTCGTTCCCGTATCTCGCTGCTTCGGGATTGATTCACGTGGCCTACGTCATTGGTTTGGTGAAGGCCTTCCACCACGGAGACTTTTCGTTGGCGTATCCGTTGGCGCGAGGCGGCGGGGCGCTTCTCGCCGCGTTCGGCGGTGTAGTGCTGTTGGGCGACCACATGGGGAACGGCCAATGGGTCGGGTTGCTGATCGTGGGGATCGGTCTCCTGTCGCTGGTGGGCGGGAAACCCTCGCGGCCAGCGATCCTGTGGGCGCTGTTCACCGCCGCGACGATCGGCGCCTACACGTTGGTGGACAGCAAGGGTTCCCGGCTGTCCGGAAACGGCATGCTCTACGGGTTCGCGCTCATGCCATGTTCGGCGGTGTGCATCTCGGCGAGCCAGATGCTGCGGGGAAGGACTCGGGCGTTTGGCGCGGCCATGCGTACCCAGTGGCCCCGTTGGCTCGTTGCCGGCGTATTTCTTACCGCCGCGTACAGCATGGTGATGGTGGCGGTTCGCCAGACCGACGCCACCGGCCAACTTGTTCCGGTGGGTCACGTCACCATGTTGCGAGAATCGAGTGTGGTGATGGGGGCGCTCGCGGGGTGGCTGTGGCTCCACGAGAAACTCGGACGTCAGCGCCTGATCTCGTCGATCATCATCGTTGTCGGGCTCGTCACGATGGTTGTGTTTCAGGCTCGGTAGAGCGGGGTGTCGCTCCGGCAACATGAAGGTGTGCACCCGAAGGGGCAACGCGGACCGTCCGGTTTGTGTTGATCAAGGGACCCGCTATTCACGCCGCAGCACTCACGCAGAGGGGCGCCATCAGCCTGCCGGAGTGGTGTCGGTGAGTCGCCGATGCCGATGCCGAGGTCGCGCTTCGTTGCGAAAGGTGCCCAACGATGCGGCGGGTCATTCGTTCCAGAAGTCCCGTTCGGCCTTGGGGGGTGTCCAGTCCTTCGGTGTCTTCGGTGTCTTCGGTGTCTTCGGTGTCTTCGGTGTCTTCCGTGTCGTTGATGGTTGCGGGGACATGTGGGCTTTCGCCGGCTTCGGTTCGTTCGCGCGTCCGGTGTTCGTGGTGGAGGTAGCCGGTGGTAGGTCCGTCGCGTGCGGCGGCTCGCCGTCGTCGAGGCCACGGTGATCCCCGACCGGCAGTTCCCCGCCGAAGGCGTGATCAGCGGAAACGACGGCGGCGGCCACGAAGGTGGTGATCGGAACCGAGGCGATCAGGCCGAGCGAACCCACCAACGCTCGCACCACTTCCTCGGCAATGATCTCTCCGGTGATCGACCGGCCAAAGGGACGGTTGGCCTGTGAGAAGAGCAGGAGCAGCGGAAGGCTCGCTCCGGCGTAGGCGAGCACCAAGGTGTCGATGGTGGAGGCGATGTGGTCACGTCCCACCCGCATTCCCGCTCGGTAGAGGTCAGCTCGCCCTTGTGAAGGGTTGGCTCGATGCACCTCCCACACCGCCGATGCCTGCGTGACGGTCACGTCGTTGAGCGCGCCCAACGTGCCGATCACGATCCCCGCCAACAACAGCCCCGAGAGGCTGATGGTCACGCCGTCGAGTTGCAGCATGACGGCTTCCTCCGAGCTCAAGCCGGTGAGACGGGTTGCGGTGACGAACACCCGCGCCAGCAACGCCGTGACACAGATGGCAAGCAGCGTGCCCACGAGCGCGGTGGTGGTGCGAACGTTGATGCCCGAGGCCAAATAGAGCACGAGGAACATGATCAGCGTGCCCGTGACCATCGCCACCAACAAGGGGTCCCTGCCGCCGAGGATCGCCGGCAGGGCGAAGGTGGCCAACAGGAGGTACGACACGCCGAGACCTACGAGCGCACCAGCGCCACTGCGGCGCCCGACCGCAATCGTGGCCACCACGAAGAGCGCCAGCAGGAAGAGCATCGGTGACGTTCGCTGGTAGTCGCTGAGGTTGTAGGCCGGCTTGGCGAGGCCAGGAATGACGGTGCGCGTGAGCACCACCTCGTCCCCCGCCACCGGGGCCTGCATGCCGACCGTGAGGAAGAAGTTCTCCACTCGAACGGTGGTCCCCGCTTCGGGGCCGTTCAGGATTCGAAAGGTGACGTCGGCGCATGGCGCCAGCTCACACGCTCGAGTGGTGGAGGTTTCGACTCGAGCATCGACGAACTCGAACCCCATCTCGGTGTTGGATCGGGATCGCTGCTCGTGGGGCCAAAGCACCGCGAGGCCGACGAGTCCGAAAAGAAGGAACGGGATGGTGAGCGCGGCGAGAATCAGCCGGATGCGTCGACTGGCGGCCGGGTCTGCGCCACCTTCGAGCGGGCCGTGCGAGTGCGAGTGGGTACCGCCCATAGGACCGCCAACCTAACCGTGCGGCCTGGCTGTACCGGGAACAGGCGTCGGCCCGTTCTCTGACTGTCCGACGAACGCCCGTGGCCTCAGGTGTACCAGCCGGTGAGATCCACGATGGCAGGAGCGACAGACGGGGCCGTTTGGGGGCTCGTCATCCCGATCGGCGGACTGAAGGTTGCGCGGGAGACCCGGGCGTTCTGAGTGCAATCGGTAGGTCAGGACATCCACATGTGTTCACGGACGAACGTGTAGACGTTGGCGAAATCGACGTTCACCTTTTCGGGAATCGGCACCGGCGCGCCGAGCTGACGGGCCCCCCACACGATCTGCGCCGTGCGCTCGGTGACCAGTGAGGCGTGAAGCGCGTCGTCGACGCTCTTGCCGATGCACACGATGCCGTGGTTCGCCACGAGGGCGGCGGACCGGTTGCCGAGCTTTGACGCCACCTCCACCCCGAGCTCGTCGGTGCCCGTCATCGTGTAGTCGCAGATCGGGATGTCGCCGCCGAGATAGACCACCACTTCTTCGATCAACGCCGGGATCGATTCGTGCACGAGGGCAAACATCGATGCGTGGGGGGCGTGTGAGTGGATGACGCCTCCCACCTCGGGATACGACTTGTAGCACTCGAGGTGCAGCGCTTTCTCGGTGGTGGGGTCGCCGTTGCCGCTCACCTTCTCACCGTCGAGCGTCACGACCACGAGGTCGTCGATCGTCATCACGTCGTAGGCCAGCGACGACGGGGTCATGCACACAAGGGTCGCATCGGGCATGCGGCTCGACACGTTTCCCGCGGTTCCAACCACAAGGCCGGCGGCATGAATCGCCTGTGCAACCCGGAGCACCTCAGCCTTGACCTCGCTGTCGGTGCTCTGGTCGGGGCGTTTCGCGGTGGCGCTCATGGCAGGACCTCGGGATTCACGCAGTAGATCGGACGCTCGCCGCGAAACAACCGGTCGAGGTCGGCGGCGATCATGGCGGTGTGGTTGGCTTCCGTGTCGTAGGTGGCACCACCGATATGAGGTGTGAGCACCACGTTCTTCATGGCGATCACGGCATGGTCCGGGGGAAGCATCTCGCCTTCGAAATGATCGAGCCCCGCACCGCTGAGGTGACCCGATGCCAGCGACTCGGTGAGGGCATCGAGATCATGGAGTGCGGCCCGAGCCGAGTTCAAGTAGATCGCCCCCGGCTTCATTCGGGCGAACTGCTCCGCCCCCATCATCGCGATGGTGGTGGGAAGGGGGGCCGCGTGCATCGACACGACATCGGCCTCGGCGAGAAGGTCGTCGAGGGAATGGGTGGCCTCCGCATTGAACGGGTCGTACGAGATGACCCGCATGCCGAGACCTTCGAGGCGCCATCGCGTGGCCCGTCCCACGGCACCGAGGCCGATGATGCCGACGGTCTGTCCGGCGATCTGCCAGCCCCGAAACCGTTGGTAGGGGATCGACCCATCCTTGAACACCTCGCCGGCACGCACGTCGTGGTCGGCCGGTACGATCCCTCGACCAACGGCGAGCAGGAGGCCGACGGTGAGCTCGGCCACGCCATCGGCGTTGCGGCCGGGGGCATGGAGCACCGGAACTCCGGCGGCAGTGGCTGCCGGCACGTCGACGTTGGTGGGATCTCCTCGCGTCGAAGCCACGGCGAGCAGCGGTCGATCGAACAACACCCCCTTGCACTGGTCGGCTTCGCAGATCACCACGGTCGCACCGAACTCGTCGACTTTCGCGGCAAGTTGCTCGTCGTTCAGCAGGGTCATGTTGGATCCATGGATCCACGGCTGCTGCACCACATCGGCGATGGATTCGAGCAAGGCGAGTCCGTCGCCTCGAAGCGGTGCGGTGGCGAAGATTGCGGGCCGATCAGCGGGCACAGGCGTCCTCCGAGACGTTGGGGATCACAGCGTCGGATCGACACCGCTGGCCATCCTTCCAGAACCCTGACACGCGTGTCATCTTTGGTTGTCGGGCAGAGGTACGGTACCGGCGTTGTGGTCCTTCAACCGTTGTCAGGGGAATCCGTGAACCAAGCTCAACCCGCCGGTGAAAGCCCGATGCCGGCCTTCGACGGTGGTCTGGAGGAACCCGACCCCTTCGAGGCGTTCAACGCCGCCATGGGCGGCGGCGTGATCGAGGACCCCTACCCGGGCTTCGCCCTGGCGAGAGCGCTCGGCGGGATGCAAGGGGTGGAAGGCTTTTCGTTCGACGGACAAGGCACCGACGACACGCTCGACGCCCACCTTCCCGACATGCCCGGGTTGTTCACCGCCTTCAGCTTTGACGCCGTGCAGCAGGTGCTGCGCGACGGCACCGCCTTTAGCAGTTCGGCGTACGCGTTGGTGATGGGTCCAGTTCTTGGTCGGTCGATCTTGGAGATGGACGAACCCGAGCACCACAAGTACCGCTCGCTCATCCAACAGGCGTTCACGAAGCGCGCCATGGAGCGGTGGGAGCGCGAGTTGGTGGCACCGGTGGTGCACGCCCACATAGACCGGTTCGCCGACCGTGGGAACGCCGACCTCGTGCGAGAGCTCACCTTTCCGTTTCCGTTGGAAGTGATCGCCAAGTTGTTCGGGCTACCGGAGGCCGACCTTCCGTGGTTCCACCGTCGAGCGGTGGAGGTGATTGCCGTGAACGTTGACAACGACAAGGCGCTCGCCGCCTCGGCGGCGTTGCGCGACTACTTCGCGGTGCAACTCGCCGATCGGCGGCGGCATCCAGGCCGCCCCGACATGTTGTCGGTCCTTGCCGAAGCCGAACATCTCGGTGAGCGGCTCACCGACGAGGAGATCTTCGCGTTCTGCCGATTGCTGCTCCCGGCGGGAGCGGAGACGACGTACCGTTCGTCGAGCAACCTTCTCGTGGGCCTACTTTCCGACCCCACGCAGTTGCAGGCGGTGCGCGCCGATCGCACGTTGATCCCGCAAGCGATCGAAGAGGGCCTCCGGTGGGAGCCCCCGCTGCTGATGATCCTGAGGACGGCCGCCATCGACACCGAGGTCTGCGGCGTTGCCGTGTCGGCAGGGTCGGCGGTGATCACCAACATGGGTTCGGCCAATCACGATGAGACCCGCTGGGCGGACCCGGAAAGATTCGACATCTTCCGGGAGTCGAAGCCGCACGCCGCCTTCGCCTACGGTCCCCACACGTGTCTCGGGATGCACCTGGCGAGGATGGAGACGCACACCGTGCTCACGGCGTTGCTCGATCGGCTTCCCAACCTCCGGCTCGATCCGTCGGCGCCTCCGCCCCAGATAAGCGGGATGACGTTCCGGTCCCCGGCCGCCATTCGGGTGGTCTGGGACACCTGACCGATGTACCGAGCCTGACCGACGGACCCGACGGACCCGACGGACCCGAC
>Ga0105047_10005997_pt1 | contig 20682 bp, 18 predicted proteins | sample MAT04_FD_78384 | JGI IMG/M metagenome (GOLD analysis project Ga0105047, IMG submission 78384) | Freshwater microbial communities from Lake Fryxell liftoff mats and glacier meltwater in Antarctica - MAT-04 (megahit assembly) | ecosystem: Environmental > Aquatic > Freshwater > Ice > Liftoff...
GATTTCCGCATCCACCAACGGCATCTGCGGCGGTCGGAGTTGCCCCACGTCTGGCGTTTACTGCCCACGAACCTGCTCGAACGATTGCTCGGCCGCGTACTCGTGTTGCGCGCGTTCAAGCCACTTTCTGCAGTGCGTGAAGAATCGTCGATCGTCGCTGCGTAACGCGACGATTTTGATTGCGTTTGAGAAACCGTTCGTTACGATTGTGCCGTACTCATCGAACCCACACAGGGAAAGAGGTCGGCATGATACCGCACACGCAACACCGTCGCGATTTCCTCAAAGCCACCGCTGCCACCGGGCTGTCACTAGGAATAGGCGCGTCTGCGAAAGCCGCAATTTCGCCTACAGGGAGAGCGAAAAGCGTCATCGTGCTGATGCTAACCGGCGGTCCGAGCCATATCGATACGTGGGATCCGAAGCCGAACGCGCCGAACGAGATTCGCGGGCCGTTCGGCAGCATCCCGACACGGATTCCGGGTACGCACTTCAGCGAATTGTTCCCCAAAATGGCCGCGATGGCCGACAAATTTTCGCTCATCCGCACGATGAATCACGAGTTGGCCCCGATCCACGACAACGGCTTTCAGTTGCTAAATACGGGCCGGCGCTTCGAGGCCGGCAAGGAATGGCCGTGGATCGGCAGTGTCGCCGAACACCTCACTTCGACGGGGGAGTTCGATCCGTTTCGCACGGCGATACTGCCGTTCGGCCAACCCGATTTCGGTATGGCGAAGGCGGGCGATTGTTTTGGTGGCATGTGGCTGAGGAACTGTTACCCCGGTGTCACGTCTTGGGACGACGACGATGCGACGCTCGCCGAATGCTGCGAATTCGCGGCACGATCTGCATATTCTGGTGTCAAATTTATCACGATCAACCCGTACGATACCGTATTTAATCGCATGACATGGGACTGTCATGCCGATGGCGGGGCGCTGCGAACGACGCTGGACGATTACCGAAATCACCTCGCGCCGGAGTTCGACGACTCTTACACATTTTTGCTCGACTCGCTGATGTTGAACGGACTTCTCGACAGCACGCTCGTCGTCGCCGTCGGCGAATTTGGCCGCACGCCGAGGGTGAATCGCAACGGCGGTCGCGATCACTGGGCGAAATGCTGGACCGCGATCGTGGCAGGCGGCGGCGTGCAGGGTGGCCGCGTCATCGGCGAATCGGACGCCAGCGGCAGCGAGCCAAAAAATCGCCCCGTGAGTTGCCAGGAACTCGTGGCAACAATCTATCACGCGCTCGGATTTACGTCCACAACGACAATGCCAGGCCCAGACGGCAAACCCGTGAAAATCATCGACGCCTCGCCGGTGCTCGAGTTATTTTAATACGACATACACAAACATGGCATGTATCAAATACACCAGGTGGATGAACAATATGCGTCCTTTTCTGTGCACGGTGCTTTGTGTGTTGTGTGGCTTTATGCGTAGCGTTTCCGCGGAGCCACTGCCCAACACCAAGCCACTCACCACCGATGGTGACCTTGCGAAGAATATGGTCGATGGCATTCACAAGTATCTCGACCGCGAACTGGCGGCGGCCCCTGCGAAACGGGATGCGATTTGGAAGAAGTCGGATATGCCAGCGAAGCGTGAACGGCTCAAGAAAATCCTTGGCGTCGTCGATGATCGATTGCCAGCCAAGCTGGAATATGTCGGTGGGCCGGATCGGCCATCGTTACTTGCAGAGTTGGACGGTTGCAAGATTTATGCAGTGCGGTGGGCAGTACTCAACGGTGTCGATGCCGAAGGTTTACTGATCGAACCGAAGGGGAAACCGAAAGCGAACGTCGTCGCGATTCCGCACGCCGATCAACACCCCGAACAACTCGCGGGGCTAATGGCTGGCGATGACTATGGTTTGCGACTTGCGCATAATGGCTGTCGTGTTCTCATACCCATGCTCATCGACCGCGACGATAAGTATTCCGGCAACGCGCGTATGAATCGTTGGACGAACTATACACATCGCGAATGGATTCACCGCATGTGTTACGAGATGGGCCGCACACTACCCGGTTTTGAAGTACAAAAAGTTCTTGCCGCTGTCGATTGGTTCGAGATACAAGATTCAAAGTTAAAAGTGGGTATTATCGGTTATGGCGATGGCGGCATGATCGCAATGTATGCCGGAGCGTTGGACGTAAGGATTGCTGCGACACAAGTCGCGGGCTATTTCGGCCAACGCGAGAAGTTGTGGGAAGAGCCAATCGACCGCAACGTATGGGACCGCGTCCGCGAATTTGGTGACGCGGAAATCGCGGCGATGATTCAACTGCCAAGGATTTTCGTGGATAATCACGCTATGGTGAGTCCGATTTGGAAGCAATCCGCCGAAACCAAGCCCGGCCGCGCCGGTACCGCACCGGGAGTACTTCATCCGACCACTGGGAAAAGCGAAACGATAGTCGCATCGCAACTACTCTTGAAAGCCATGCAACTACCGATTGGTGAATCGTTACCAATCAGGCCAATCCAATTGGCGATCGACTTGGCCCCCCGTCACAAACGCCAGTTCGATCAACTCGTCGCACACTCGCAAAACTTGTGGCGGCATTCGGAACCGGTTCGCAAAGACTACTGGAAGAAAGCGGACTTCTCGTCGCCCGAGAAGTGGGAGCAATCCTGTGAGCCATATCGCGCAGCGTTTCACGAAGAAGCGATTGGCAAACTGCCCGAACCGACGATGCCGTTGAACCCACGCACGCGGCAAATTTACAATGAACCAAAATGGACGGGGCACGAAGTAGTGCTCGATGTTTATGACGATGTCTTCGCGTATGGCATCATACTTTTACCGAAAGACATGAAGCCTGGCGAGAAGCGACCCGTGGTGGTTTGCCAACATGGTCTCGAAGGTCGGCCGACGGAAGTTTGCAATCCGAAGGAGCGTACCAAATATTATAATTCGTATGCCGCCCAACTGGCAGATCGTGGCTACATCGTTTTCGCCCCGCAAAACCCATACATCTTCGATACCCATTTTCGTCAAATCTTGCGCAAGGCAAATCCACTGAAATTGTCGCTGTTCAGCTTCATTATTCGGCAACATCAGCGGATCATCGATTGGCTCGAAACTCAGGCAAATGTCGACGCAAAACGGATCGCATTCTACGGCCTCAGCTACGGCGGCAAGACCGCAATGCGGGTGCCCGCCGTCGAAAAACGCTATTGCCTCAGTATCTGTTCCGGCGACTTCAACGAATGGATCGGCAAGATTGTCAGTACGGAACTACCCATGAGCTACATGTTCACGAAGGAATACGACATGCTGGAATTTAATCTCGGTCACACCTTCAACTATGCTGAGATGGCAAACCTGATCGCGCCGCGACCGTTCATGGTCGAGCGCGGCCACGATGACGGCGTCGGTATCGACGAGATGATCGCGTACGAATTCGCCAAGGTGCGTTATCTGTACGAAAACAAGTTGAAGATCGGCGACCGTACCGAACTCGAGTTCTTCGTCGGTGGGCACGAAATTCACGGCAAAGGCACCTTCGCATTCCTCGACCGACACCTCAACTGGAAACCGCGCTAAACGGTACGTATTATTGCTTGCTTTGTGGCACATTATCTGTTCCACTCACAAACCCAGGCACCGAGTGGTGCCAACTCTTTTGTGGTTTTGAGGACACTGCGATGTTCCGTTCGCTGATTAGTAGCCTGTTCGCATTCGCACTCTGTGCCGCGACCGTTTCCGCGAAAGACGAGAAGCCCGAAGCGGGGACGATCGAGTTGTTCAACGGCAAAGATCTCACCGGGTGGGGCTACAAAACCAAGGATAAATTCGAGGCGTTCGACGGCAAAACCGAGGCATCCGACAAGCGATACTCTGCCAAGGATGGCATGATCGTCGTCAACGCGGGGAAGGGTACCGCACAACTGTGGACGACCGCGAAGTTCCCCAAGGACTTTGAGTTGCGGCTGGAATTTCGAGCAGAAAAGAACGCCGATAGTGGGCTGTTTGTGCGTGCCCCACAGTTACAGGTACGCGATTACCTTGTGGCGGGTCCATACAAGATGCTTAAGAAATACAAGCCGCAAGACTGGAACGAAATCGTCGTGATTGTGAAGGGAAAAGTCGCCCATTGCACCTGCAACGACGAAATTCTGGAAGCCGCACTAAAGCTGCCCGAAACCGGCAGTATCGGACTCGAAGCGGATCGTGGCCAAATGGAGTATCGCAACCTGCGGTTAAAAGAGACGAAGTAGCGGGCCGTTAGCCCCGTGCAAAAGCATGCGGAAAACTACCACCCACATGAATGCCAGAAGTCAAAAAATCGGAGGCGATGTGACGTAAGTCAGTTTCGCGCCCATGTCGTGAACGTGTCGTTTGACGTCGCCAAAATGTCGTGTGATGTCGTGTGTCGGTCGCCTCGACGTCGTGTCTCGGTCGGTAGACGTCGCGGTTTTGTCGGTACTTACGGCGAGTGACGGACTGTGAGTCCTCGACATAAACCACGTCGCGGTTTCAGGTTACCGCAAACCGCACGAAGACCGATCAGCGATTGGCGATCGAAAAGTGCCATTTTGGCAGTTCTAAACTGGAAAAACACCCCAAAAACCGGTTTTGGAGCCTCCACAATTCGGACTTACGTCGATTATGAGAGCGATCCGACACCTACGAACGCCCATTTCGCGAGAGATACGCCGTCGGAAGTCCTATCTTAATTCCAACCGACGGAGGGTGATGCGATGTGGGGTAGTAACTTCCGGCAAGCGTGGGGCGTCGTCCGGGCATTGTGGAACACCGATGCTTCGCCAGAAGGCCTCGAAGTGGCATTGGCCGACCTGCGCGACAAAGTACCGGCACCGATCATTTGGCTGTTCGGCAAGGCGCAAACGGGCAAAACCTCGATCGTGCGTTACCTCACTGGTGCCGACGATGCCGCCATCGGCAACGGCTTCCAGCCTTGCACGAAAACGAGTCGCAAATACCCGTTCCCCATCATCGAAGCCCCGCTTTGCACTTTCCTCGATACGCGCGGACTCGGCGAACCCGGTTACGACCCGGCTGAAGATATTCAAGCGTTCGGCCACGAAGCACACGTGATGGTGGTGACCGTAAAGCTCACAGACCTCGCTCAAGGCAATTTACGTGAAGGACTGAGCCAAATCCGTGCGGCAAACCGCTCGCGGCCGATCATTCTCGCACTGACCTGTACGCACGAAGCCGACCCAACGAGACCGCACGAACAGCCTTACCCGTTCGTCGATATCGTGCCAAATGCCACATCGGATGACCCCGTTCGCCGATTGATCGCCGAACACGCCCGGCAATTCGATGGCCTGTTCGATGCCATCGTGCCAATCGACCTGACGAAACCCGAAGAAGGGTACACCGACACCGATTACGGCGGCGAACATCTCAAACAGACGATCCTGAACTTCTTGCCCAAGGCCTACCGCCAGTCGTTGTCGCGTGCGACGGAGTTGTCGACGACGCTAAAGGATTTGCACCAGAAACATGCAGGGCCGGTGATTCTCGGCTATTCCTCGTTGGCCGCCACGGCAGGTGCAATCCCGATCCCGTTCGTAGACCTCGTGCTATTACCGGCTGTGCAAACGCGGATGGTGTATCATCTGGCGAAGATTTACGGCCAGGAAATGTCAGCGGTGCGATTCCTCGAACTCGCCGGTTCGCTCGGCATGGGCTTGCTCGCCCGACAAGCGGTTCGCGAAGTGGCGAAATTCATCCCGTTCGTCGGTTCCGTAATCGGTTCGAGCCTTGCAGCCGCTTCGACGTATGCACTTGGGCGCGCCTTTTGCTACTACTACGAGGCAGTCCATAGTGGCCACATTCCCGATGCCGCGCGATTGAAGGGTTTCTATCAGGATGCCCTCCGCGATGTCGAACAGCGTTGGAAAAACGAGGCGAAGTGATGACGAAGTATCGGATACTCTGCATTTTGATGCTGGCCGTCGCGCCGTTTGCGTTTCTCTCGATTGTGGGCGGCTATCACCTCTGGATTACGGGTTGGACGTTTATCGCATGGTGGCCGATGGCGGTTTCGCTGACACTCGCTTACGGCCTTGGCTGGTATTGGACGCGGCGAAAATCCAGTTTAATGCCCAAAACAGGTGTCGATGCCCCACCGAGTTACTGGACGGAACGCGACCGCGAAGCTTGGAAGTTAATCGAGGCACGCGGCGCAGCGGTTCTGCGCATCACCCCCGAACAAATGGCCGACAACAAGCGTTACGCCGACGACGCGATTGGTATGTCGCTCGATGTCGCACGCATTTACCGGCCCGGTGCCAAAGAGCCGTTTGGGCACCTGACGTTGCCGGAGATTCTGGCGTGCGGCGAACTCATCACGCACGACCTGACTAAGAAAGTGAACGCATACATACCGGGTAGCCACATCCTCACGGTCGATCAGTGGAAGCAGGCCCGCCAAGCGATCGACTGGGGGCAACGTGCGTGGAACCTGTCGTGGCTCGCACGCATGGCAGTCAACCCGCTCAACGCCGGCGTGCAATTTTTAGCGTCAAAAGCGAGCGGTTCGGTACTCGATCGCGTCCAAGAAAACGTCATGGTCTGGTTCTACACCGCGTATATCCACGAAGTCGGACGGTACCTCATCGAGTTAAACAGCGGGCGTCTGAAAGTCGGTGCCAAGCGGTATCTCGAACTGCTTGCCGCACACGAAGCGCCGCCCGTAGAGGGATCGCCCGAATCCGCAGAACCGACTGCCACCGCATCGCTTACGATTGCGGTGATCGGCCAGGTTAAAGCGGGGAAGTCGAGCCTGATTAACGCGATGCTCGGTGAACAACGGGCGATCACCGATGTTGTTCCTGTTGCGACTGGCGGCACGCGCTACGAGTTGAAGAAACAGGGAATGCCCGGTTTTGCGGTCATCGATACGTCGGGTTACGGTGCGGGTGGCGCTTCGGAAAGCGAATTCGAAGATGCTCATCATGCCGCCGAAGCCGCCGATGTTATTTTGCTCGTCAGCCACGGTCGCACCGCGGCACGGCGTGCCGATGTCGACATGTTGGACCGCCTCATCAAGACGATTGCCGCACAGCCTTACCTGCGAATGCCGCCCGTGGTTATGGCGTTATCGCACGTTGATCTACTGACGCCGGCGGCGGAATGGGCACCGCCGTACGATTGGTTGCGTGGTACGCGCACAAAGGAACTTCAGATGCGAGAGTGCGTGAAAGCCGCACAAGAAGTTTTCGGAACGCGCATCCTCACCGCGGTGCCGATCTGCGCGATGTTGGGCCGGGAATTCAACGTGCAAGAGGAACTGATCCCGCAACTCGGTGGCGTTTTAGACGATGCACGCGGAATCCTGCTCCTTAAAGTGTTGCACAAAGAAGGCTCTGCCGATTTGGGCCGTAAAGCGGTGAATCAACTATTGCAAACGGGCCGCGAGGCACTCAAGATACTCTGGGAGAGTGCAAAGAAATCGTGAGAATTTACACCCCCATTCGTGCCATGATATCATTGAGTATGAGCCGGTCCGAATCGGGGCGAGTGAGCGATTGTGAGTGCGTGCGGTCGCAACCGATCCAGCCACGGAGTTTCAGAAACATCGCGGCCGAGTGTTTGTAAGCGGGTACCGGATTCCGGAATGCAAAGAAACCGAGATACTGCAAGAGGTCGTTCACTTCGTAAAAACCACTGTCGCCGATGGCCCACATCGCGTCGCGTTTGGCGAACAATTCCGGTGCGAACGTGCTGAGGCCGATCAGATAATCGCTGCCGTACATCACCATATCGATGGCCAGATCATTACCGGTGTAGACTTTGAATTCCGCACGCAATTCGTCGCGTAATCGCAGCCGTTGCCATTCGAGTTCGCGATTCAGCGAAGAATGTTTTGCACCGAGGCAACGCGGAATCGCAAGCAAGCCACGATAGACATCGAGCGAATAAATTTTGCCGAACGGCGCAAACATCGTGCCGAGTTCGAAGCCGATGAATCCGTTCGTGCATTCGCCAATAGCAGCATACGCGGCCACGATGGCATCGTCGGGTTGTTGCGTCAGACCGTAGCTGGGGAAGATCACCGGCGTACCGCCACATGATTCGATTGCGTTCATTTGCATCGCGTATTCATCGATGTCGAAAGCGGAACCCGGTTGGTCGTTCACGAACGCCCCCGCAACGAAGTGACCGCCGCCGAGTTCGGATCGTGTCACTTCGAGGATTTCGCGTTTGGTATAGTCGTCGAGTAGGTTGCCGAAGCCGGTATCCATGTTCACCGCCGGAATCAACTTAGCGGCTGCTGTTCGCTGGACATGTGCGCGGAAGCCAAACCAGTCGATCGAGCCATCATTGTGGAACGGAAGTAGGATCGCAGAGATGCCTTCGATTCGGCGAAACGGTTTCAGCATTTCGTACGGATTGCTCATTCGCGTTGGTTTTCTGTAAGAATCGAGGTAGGATTGCCGATAAAGAAGGTATTGAATTTCGGACTACAATTAGAGGTTGAACGTGCGACTTTGTTTAACGATAGTTGTGGCAATTACCAACGCGGTCGGTCCGTGGTTGTGTTGCTATGCGTTCGCTGCCACAATCGTTCGCCCGATGCAAGCGAATCCACATGCCACAACACCCGTTAGCAAACAGTCTGCCTGCCCGCACTGTCGCACGACGAACGACGACAAAAACAAATCTCCGATACAGAAACCCGCTGAACCGCATTGTAACTGCATGCCGGGCGTTACCCCGGTCATTCCTGATGTCACAAGTGCGATCAATAATTTACCGATCTTATCGGTTGATTTCTGGGAAGCGACAACGATTCTGCAGATGGTGAATGCAACCGTCTACGTTAACATTCGACTGACACCGTTCCTCACTTCCGACGAACGGGTCCGTATTCACCATGTTATGAACTGTTAAACGTCTTAGTTCGCCGTCTCTCTCAAAATTACCTTGCTCACAGTTGCGACGGGAATTCTCCTGTCCCGACACCTGTTTACATACCCTCATTAACATAGGATCTGAATCAAATGATCACGAAATTGCTCTTCACGTTGTTCGCCGTGGTTTCGGGCATCGGTGGCGTTTACACGTACAGCACCTCGCAGGGTCCATCTGCAAGCTCCGGCTGCTGCGCGGAGCAGGCCCCTTGCTGCGACCCGCCATCGGCATATTGCGGTACGGCCGCCGCCGCCTGCTGCGAAGTGAACGCGGCCTGCTGTGAAACGCAATCGGCCTGCTGCACTAGCGAAAAGACTGTAGTCAAAGCCGCCAAGAAGTCGTGCTGCACCACAGGTGATGAGTGCTGCTTCGATGGTTCCGTTTGCTGCGATTTCGCGAAGTAAAATCATGTGACCAACACGCGGCGAGGCGGCCAATCGGCCGCCTCGTTCGTTTTGTATTTCTCTGTAAGAATGTGCCGTAGAAGTGCCTCAACATCGCTTGTAACGAGGTCGAACCGTATGGCTTCATTTTCTGCAACGGAATACGTGACATCGATTCCACGAGTCTCGTCAGAGCTGCCAAATTTTTCGGAGATTGCAGGCGAACGATTGATCGCCGATGGTTGCGTGTTACTCGGTGGGATATTCGACGAAACTCGCGTGGCGGGATTTTTGAATGTATTGCGCACTGGTCTTAAAAATACCGGTGCGGGCACGTCAAAGAAGGACGATTCGGAAGGTATTTATGCGGCTAGACATGTTTTGCGGGCATGCCCAGCGATTGTGGACTTATGGAAGGTCACTTCGTTGAAAGTATTCTTGCGGCATGTGTTGGGACAATCGCCGGGTTTGGTGCGTGCGCTATACTTCGACAAACCGCCAGGACGAACGTGGGCGTTGCCGTGGCATCGCGATGTCACTATTGCGGTTGCAAATGCATTGCTGACAACGGGGCGGTTCCGAATGCCTACACGCAAGAATGGAGTGCATCACTTAGTAGCGCCTCGCGATGTTCTGGAACGAATGCTCACGTTGCGAATTCACCTCGACCCGATGACGCGAGAAAACGGTTCATTGGCAGTCGTACCCGGTTCGCACCGTTCGGACGATGAGGCAAAGGGGCAAGCGGTCGCGTTCGCACTTTCGGAAGCGGGTGATGTGCTGGCGATGCGCGGTCTGCTACTCCATGCCAGCGGCCGAAGTTACGATCGAACGACAAAACACCGCCGCGTGTTGCATCTGGAATCGCAGCCGACCCAGCACCGGGCGACGGCTACGAATGGGATGCCTTCCACCTCATAAGCTAAATCAGTTCGCGAATCGGTTGGCCTTCGTCGAGCATAGGGATCGGTCTGCCCGTGTGGTCTTTAAACATCGTGCCGTGGTCGATGCCGAGCTGGTGGTATATCGTTGCCAGCAAGTCCGCCGGTTTCAGCGCGCGATCGACGGGGTATTCTGCGTTTTTCGAGGTTTTGCCGATCACTTGCCCGCCATTTAGGCCGCCACCTGCGATCATCGCCGAGATTGCTGCGCCCCAGTGGTCGCGGCCCGGAATCGGGATGCCGGGCTGGCCGGTGTTAATCTTCGGCGTTCTTCCGAATTCGCCCATCACCAGTACGATCACATCGTCGAGCATTCCGCGTTCGCTGAGATCGTCGAGTAACGCGCCGACGGCCCGATCGACGACGGGTACTTTCCGCCCGTGTCCCTCTTTGATGTTCGAGTGATCGTCCCAGTGTGGCATATCGACGGTCACGAAACGCACGCCGGCTTCGACGAGTCGCCGGGCCATCAGGGTGTATCGCCCCCACGGACCTTGGCCGTAACGGTCCGAAGAGCGTGGGTCTTCTTTATCCAGATCGAACGCCTCGCGAGCTTTGCTGCCCATGACGAGATCGATCGCTTGTTTCTGGTACACATCCATCGATTCGACTGTGCCCGAAGTATCGACATCGCGGCGAATACTGTCGAACTGCTTCAGGAGATTCGACTTGGCGTCGAGCGTGTTCCCACTCGATTTATCCAGCGTCCCGAGCCATTTCGGCGAGCGAACCTGGCGTGTATCCGTTGCAGAAAGATACGCGACTTCTTTATTGACGTTAAATGGGTTGAATTGGCCGCCGAGGTACGCCGCGCCCATATAGCCGGGGTAAAGGTAGACACTTTCGGCTGCGGGCAGCCCGACGTACGCGGGCATCCCCGACGATGCCGGGCCTTTGATTTTCGCAATGTACGAACCGACCGATGGCGACATCTGCGCCTGACGTACAGTGGTCGAACCGAACTTGCCGGTAAGCATCCAGTGTGCGGCGGCAAAGTGGTCGCCTGTGCCGTGGTGCAGCGATCTCACGAGAGCGATTTTGTCCGCGTGCCGGGCGGTGTGCGGCATGATCTCGCTGACGAGAACGCCGGGGAGTTTGGTTTTCGCGACTCCGAACGGCCCGCGGTATTCGACGGCGGCATCGGGCTTCGGATCGTACATTTCGAGTTGGCTCGGCCCGCCATCGAGCCAGAGCAGAATCACCGACTTCTCTTTTGAAGTCGGGCTTCCTGCGGTCGCTTGCATCTTCAGTAGCGATGCCAACGACAGCCCCGTGGCACCGAACAAACCCGCTTTGATCGCGGCGCGACGACTCGTGCCATGGCAATTCACGCCGGGGGTACCGGTACGGACAGTCAACATGTGTGTGCCTCGATTGAGAAAGGCAGCGGAGGTTGTGAACAACCAAAGATTAGCAGAACTCACGTAGAACGCTAGAACAAAATCCAATCCGGTTAAGCTGGTTTTCGAATCGGTCTTACGAAAACTGGCAAATGCTTGATGCGGTCGTACAGGGCGCGTTCTTCTTCGATTGACATCGGTCGTAATGGGGTACGCACGGGGCCACAGTCGATGCCGATCATTTTCATGATCGCTTTGCCGGCCCGGATCCCACCAAAGTCGATCAGCGCACGCACGAGTTGCGCACTCGTGAACTGTTCGTTACGGGCCAGTTCCAAGTCGCCGCGCTGGTACGCCTGCATCATCCGGTGGTACACCGGAGCGGCATAGTTATAGGTGCTGCCGACGGCACCCGTGACGCCGAGCGAGACGGCGGCGAGCAGGTATTCGTCGACGCCGAACATCACGCGGAAGCGGTTATTGTCGAGCTGTACGCACTCTTGTAATGACAGCAGATCGGGGTTGGAAAACTTCACACCGGCGAGGTTTGGTATCGCATCGGCGGCGCGACGTAACACCTCGGCAGTCGGGAACATCACGCCGGTGGTGGAAGGAATATCGTAATAGTAAAACGGCAATTCCGGCGCGGCAGATGCCACATCGGAGAGATACACGATGAGATCTTTGATGGTCGCGGGACGGAAGTAAAACGGGGCTGTGACGGCGAAGGCGTGGGCACCGATCTGGCTCGCGTGTGCGGTCAACGCCTTCGCATCGGCAGCACTTGCATGACCCGAATGAACGATGATACGAAGCGAATCTCCCGCGATTTTCATCCACGCTTCGGCAACGATTTTGCGTTCATCGGTCGATAGCGAAAGACCTTCACCGGTCGTGCCGCAGACGAACGCTCCTACCACGCCGGAATCGATTAACAAGCGGGCCTGATCGGGAATGACTGACAGATTCAGCGAGCCATTTGCATGGAATGCGGTGAACGGCGCAGCGATGATGTCCAAAAAAGGCTGTGGGTTCATCTCTAGTTGATCTTCCAAAGACGTACAGTGCCATCGCGGCCACCACTGATGAGTGATTTGCCATCGGGGGTGAACCGTACCGCGTGTACGGTGCCTTTGTGGCGTGTAAATCGTTGGTCTTCTTCGCCGGTTTCGACATCCCAAAGTTTGATTAAACCGTCCTGTCCCGCCGTGGCGAGGATGCGCCCGCAACACGAGAATGCAACCGACCAGATGCCTTCATCGCCGGTGTTGATGGCGCGTACGAATTCGCCGTTATTGACTTTATATATGCGAACGGTGTGGTCCCAACTCGCCGTGGCAACGAGGCCAACGGCGTCATCCCGCGAGAAGCTCACTCCGTACTCGGGGCCAGAGTGTCCTTTCAGTTTGACCTGTTCCCTTCCCGTCGCGACTTCCCAAAGAATCGTTTCTTTGTTCGAGCTGATCGAGGCAATAGTTGTATCGTCGGGTGAGAACGCCACGCCATTGATCACGCCGGCGTGCTTGAAGATTTTCGTTGGCTTCTTCACGTTTAGGTCGCGGATATCCCAGATTTTGACGTTCCCCATACGGTCACCGGTAACGATCATATTCCCTGCCGCATTCAGTGCAGCCGACTTCACCGATCCTTCGTTATCGAGTTCCAGCTTGATTACCGCTTTGACGGAAACGTCCCACACTTTAATTTTTCCATCGTCGCTAGCCGTGACGAGAGTGTTCCCGTCGGCCGAAAGATCGACCGTCCAAACCGGGCCACTGTGGGCTTCGATCGTCTCGAGCGTTTTATTCGGATTCACCTGCCAAAGTACGACGGTGCCATCTTCCATACCCATCGCAATCCGGTTGCTGTCTTTGCTGGCGGAAACGGTCCAGACCGCGCCCGACTTGCTTTCATAAATTGCGGTGGCTTCCGGGCCAATCGGCTCCGCCGCAACGGCGTTCACAACCGGCGCAACTGGTGGCCCTGCGACTTCCATCGTCACTTCGCGGGTAGGGCCGAATGCGTAAAACCCAGCGGCACCTGCGACCGTACCGAGCAAAAATGGCACAGCCAGAAGGCCCGCAAGTCGCACGCGATGCGAGCGACGCTTCGCGCGGAACTTCGCGGCCGTCAGCGATAACATGCAGACATCGGACTTCGCTGCGTGTTCCGTCGGTTGCAAGCAGACGTACTGGGCAGACAGGATTTCCGCCAGCTCTGCCGCAGACTGAATGCGTTTCTTCGGGTCTTTTGCGAGCAGACGATCGATGACATCTTCGAGCCAAGTGGGGACATCGGGGTTCAAGGTGTGCAAGGGAACATGGGCTTCGTCGGACAAGCGACGCAGCACGGCGAGCGGTGTCTTGCCCGCGAACGGCGGCTGACCGGCGAGCGATTCGTACATCACCGATCCGAGGCTGAACAAGTCCGAGCGATGGTCGACATCGTCTCCGCGTGCCTGTTCGGGAGCCATGTACAACGGCGTGCCGGCTACGAAACCGGTGCGGGTCAGCTTCATATCTTCTGCTGCGCGGGCGAGGCCGAAGTCCGTGAGCACGACTTTGTCCGTGCCGGATTCGATCATGATGTTCGCGGGCTTGATGTCGCGGTGAATCAGCTTTGCGGCATGCGCACTCGCAAGGCCGGAGGCGGCTTGCATCGCGAAATTGACGGCTTCGGCAATGTTCAGCTTCTTCACCCGCGTCAGCCGTTCCTCAAGCGTTTCACCGTTGACGAGTTGCATCACCATGTACGGCAAGCCGGACCGATCATCCTCGTTCACCTGATAAATGGCGACAATGTTGTCGTGCGTAACGGCTGCCGCCGCGCGGGCTTCGCGGCAGAAACGCTGACGGGCGAGTTCGTCGTTCGCGAGCAACGGGTCGAGCACCTTCACCGCGACATCGCGTTCAAGTGACGCATCGATCGCGTGCAACACGACACCCATGCCGCCACGGCCGACGACGCGTACGACTTCGAATGTGCCGATTCGGCCAATCCGATCCGGCACATTCGTCGACTGAAGGAAGTCGAGCTTGAGTTCGCCACTTAGTGACTTCGAGCCGTTCTGCTCGTGGCCGATGGTAATATCCAACGGATTATCCGCACGATTAATCGCTTTCCAGTACGCTGATTCCTTGGGTGGTTCAGCGGCCTGGATGTTCCGAAAAGATCCAGAAAATTTCACGTCGCCATCGGTGGCAACAAGTTCTAAACGCGACTGGCAACCCAAGCAAGAACCGATGTGGTCGGTTACTTCATCGTTTTCGTGCGTAGGCAGCCGATCGCGAACGAGCTTCTGCAGTTCGTCGTTCGTAGGGCATTTGCGGCTGGTGTGTGTCGCCGTAATTGTCGGCATGGAATTCTCTCTGTTCGACGCGATTCATTGTGTATGGTGTGTAGAAACTCACCAGGATTCCGTTTCCGATTCGATCAACTTCACTTCGTCGCGAAGCCGGGCAATGACGCGACTTTTCGCCACGTAAACCGCACCAGTCGACATTTTCAGTTCGGTTCCGACCTCGAGCGCCGGTAGGCCCTCGACGGCGGTCTTCCAGAAAGCGTCCCAGGTCGCTTTGTGGAACTCGGTTTTCACGCGATCCATCGCCTTTGTGGAGAGCCTTCGCTGATACTCCAGTTCCCAGTCTTCGTCGGGATCGCCTTTATCTGGAATCGAGTCGAGCCTCTCCTGCGCCCCAGAGTCGCCCGACGCGCGGGGGCGGTTGCGGTTACTGCTCAAGAAGTTGTAAATCTTGTTCCGCGTTACGGTGTAAAGCCAACCGCGAAACGTACCGCGTGCGGGGTCATAACGCATTTTACTCGCGTTCCGCGCCACGCTTCGCATGACTTCCTGCATCAGGTCGGCGGCGTCGGCGTCTTGCAGCCCGCGATTCCGCGCGAAGCCATAAACAACCGGGCCATATAAACGAATGAATTCTCCCCAAGCCGCTGAGTCACGGCCGTCACCAAGACGGGCAATGAGAGTCGCTCGAGTGATCGGCGCATCCGCCATACGGCGTCCTTAAACGATACCGTCGAAACCGATCATCCTTTCAACATCGAGCGGATGACAGATTGACTTCCGCACATTTTATGCGAATCGATGCAATATTTCTCGGCTTTCGAGACAACGTGTCGATATTCTTGCAATCAAAGCGTCAGAACGACTTTCCCGAGGTGACTTCCCGAGGCGAGATATTCGAGCGATTGTGCGAATTCTTCGAAGGGAAACGTGCGATCGACAATCGGGCGAATCGCCTTCGCAGCAAGGAATGCGTTCATCGCGAGGAAGTCCGATCGCGAACCGACGTAGATGCCGTTGAGTGTTGCATTTTTGGCGACGATGGGGAACAAACTGTCTGATGGTGGGCCAAATCCGGTGAGAACGCCAATGAGCGCGATCCGCCCACCCGCCGCCACCGATGCCATCGATTTGCCGAGCGTGCCACCGCCGCCGACTTCCACCACGCAGTCGGCTCCACGCTTATCGGTCAGGCGTGCGACTTCTTTTTCCCAATCGGGCATCGTTCGATAATTGATCGAATCGCGACAACCGAGTTCGCGGAGGCGTTCGCGTTTGGCATCGCTACTCGACGTGCCAATCACGCGACAACCCACGGCGTTTGCAATTTGCAGCGCGAAGATCGAAACACCACCCGTACCGAGTGTCAGCACCGTATCGTTAGGGGATATCCCGCCATGGTTCATGAGTGCCGACCAAGCAGTAACACCTGCGCACGGCAGGCAGGCGGCCTCTTCATATGTCAGGTGATCCGCTATTGGGACAACCGCATTCGCAGCTAGGTCGGCGTATTCCGTCATCATTCCATCCGCCGTCGCGCCCCCGAGCGCACCGGGGTGGTATTTCATGTCGAAACGACCATCGAGCCAATCCGGGAAGAAGATTCCCGCAACGCGATCTCCGACTTTGACGCCTGAGACACCCGCGCCAATCGCGACGACATCGCCAGCACCATCAGAGAGCGGAATGCGTCCGACAACGTTTCTACCCGCCAGATTTCGCAACTGAATCAGATCGCGATAGTTCAGCGACGCCGCCCGCACGCGGACAATCACACGCCCCTCCGCCGCCGTTGGCTCGGGGCGTTGCACTTCTGCAACAGCGAACGCATTGCCACTGGTAACGAACTCGTAGCATCGCATCGCGGAGGCTCCTTTGGGTAGCAGATTGACTCCAGGCACTTCCCACCCACCCTACCGTGGACTCATTCCCGAATTTCGGAACCAACCTAACACAGCAACGACTTACGTCCGATTTCGACCATCTGGATTCACGCCAGAACCAAAGTTTGCTCGGTCTTTTTTGGGCAAACGGCAGCCTTGCTTTGAAACATGTCAGAATGTTAAATCTGCAAATCTTGTCGTTTCGTCCCTACTCAAATTGTTTCGATGATCTCACTCTTGCGGAACCGGACTTTGGCGAGCGTGGCGATGGCATCGTCGACGGCCCGATAGCCCGCGGTTGCCAGCACGACCGAGCAATAGCCCTTCGCGGGCAGGCCGAGAATCTCGTCGTATTTTTCCGCGACGAAACCTTCCATCGGGCAGGCGTCGATCCCCATCATTGCGACCGTGGTCAGGAACACGCCGTGCGCGATGAACACTTGGCGCGTCATCCATTCGCGAATATGTTCTGGTGACTGCTTTGCCATCGAGCCGAGAATCATCTTTTTGTAGCCATCGAGAACACTCGCGTTGATGCCGCGAACCTCAGCGGATCGTGCGATCAGTCGCTCCACATCGGCGGAGCCGACATCTGCCTTTACGGCGAACACGACGAGGTGCGACGCATCGACAACCTGACGCTGTCCCCACGAGTGCGTTAACAGTTTCTCGCGGATGACAGTATCGGTGACGACGAAGAACTTCCACGGCTGCAAGCCGTAAGATGACGGTGCGAGAATCAGCGCCTCTTCGAGTTTTGCCCAAGCATCGGCGGGAATCTTTCGCGAAGCATCGAACTTCTTGACAGCATAGCGCCAACGGAGTTGATCGAGAACTTCGTCGTGTGGAAAACTCTTCATTCTGCTCCCGTATTGATGGTTATTTCACTTCTCCGAACGCGATACCAGAAACAATCATCACCGCGAGAATGCAGATCGCAGGCTTCATGAGACGCCCTTCGCTGGAACCGTATTCGGAAGTCGATAATAGTTATAGTCAACGCACGATACGGAACAGTACCGAGGCAAAGATACCGTCATCGCGATGCCGGTTTATATGAAAACGGTATCGTTGTAGCGAATGGAAGGTGAACCTGGATGAAAGCCCTACTACTCGAACGCCCCGGCTCGTTTCGGGTGATCGATGTCCCCGAACCGCCGATGCCTGGCGAGGGTGATGCCATCGTTCGCGTTCACCGCGTCGGGATTTGCGGCACCGATTATTCTGGCTTCCTCGGCAAGATGCCGTTCTTCAGTTACCCGCGAATTCCCGGTCACGAACTCGGCGTCGAAGTCGTTGACGTCGGCCCCGGTGTGACCAACGTGAAGCCTGGCGACCGTTGCAGTATCGAGCCATACATTAACTGCCAACATTGCTATTCGTGCGTTCGCGGCCACACGAACTGCTGCATGAATCATCAAACGCTCGGCGTGCATTGCGACGGCGGATTGCAACGGCTGTTCACGATCCCCGCACGCAAACTCCACATCTCCCGCACGCTAACATACGATCAACTCGCGCTCGTCGAAACGCTCGGCATCGGTTGCCATGCGATCAATCGCGGTAACCCTAAGCCCGGCGAACATATTCTCATCATCGGTGCGGGGCCGATCGGCCTGAGTGCCATCGAGTTCGCGAGACTGACCGGCGCGAAAACCATCGTAATGGACATCAACTCGCAACGCCTCCAGTTCGTTCGCGAAACGATGGGCGTGCCTGATACGATTCTCGTTACGGGCGACGGCGGCGAACTCAAACGAATCGAAGAGATCACGGGCGGGAACTTCGCGGATGTCGTCATCGACGCAACGGGTAGCAACAAGTCGATGGCGAACGCTTACAATTTCGTTGCCTTCGCGGGTCGATTGATCTTCGTCGGCATCACGAGCCAAGAGATCGCGTTTACCCAACCGCTGATGCACCGCCGCGAAATGACCTTCCTCGCAAGCCGAAATGCGCTCTCCGCGGACTTTACGCGCATCATTCGCCTCATCGAAGAGGGCACTATCAACACGAAGCTGTGGATTACGCATCAGAGCCATTTCGACGCCATGATCGACGTATTTTCGACGTGGATGAAGCCCGAATCGGGTGTGATTAAAGCCGTCGTTTCCATCGATTGAGGAGCAAAGCATGAAGTCCGCCGTCACTGTGAGTTTGGTTCCTGAAGCGAAGAGTGGCCCGTTCGTACTCTGGGACGATCTGGCTGCTTCGTGCAAAACCGCGAAGGAACTCGGCTTCGATGCCATCGAGTTGTTCGCGCCCGGCCCCGATGCGGCACCCGACCTCACAGCGAACCTGAATGACAACGGCCTGTCACTCGCTGCGGTCGGTACGGGTGCGGGCTGGGTGAAACATCGTCTGCATCTTTCTGCCGACAGTGCCGACATACGCCGCAAGGCGTTTGATTTCGTAAAATCGATGATCGATTTCGGTGCCAAACACCACGCCCCCGCGATTATCGGTTCGATGCAAGGTGGCTGGGGCGCTGGTAACACCCGCGAAGTCGCAACGGGCCATCTCGTGTGGGCGTTACAAACGCTCGGCGAGTATGCGGGCCGATGTGGAACGAAAGTCATTTACGAGCCGCTCAATCGCTACGAAACGAACTTTTGCAACCGCCTCGAAGAAGGAGTCGATCTGCTGAAAATGGCAAACGAACCGCACGTCGTGTTGCTCGCGGATCTCTTCCACATGAGCATCGAGGAAGTCGATATCGCGAAGGCCATCGAAGCGGCCGGCGACAAGATCGGGCACGTTCACCTCGCCGATTCGAACCGTCGCCCCGCCGGTGGTGGCCACACGAACTTCAAGCGAATCGCAGCCGCGTTAGAGAAAATCGGCTACACCGGGTACATCTCCGCCGAGTCCTATCCGTACCCCGACAGCCTTAGTGCCGCCAAAGCCACAATCGCGGCGCACCGGAAGTTCTTTACGGCAGCAACTCCGAAACCGGAATGAACACCGTTACGCCATCGAGCACGAGCGGCAACGCGGCACCCACCGCGAAATCGTTCCGGGTTTGGTACGTTGCCGATTGTGGATCGGCATACACCTCGATCTGATTTTCGACGAGGTTGACGATCCAGTAGACCGGTATGCCGGCGGTGGCATAGATTCGCAATTTGTCGCGACGATCGAACGGTAGCGTCGAGTCCGATACTTCAATCGCGATGCCGAAATCACTGACACTGGGATGTCGCAAATCGTACGAGGTGTCGTTGCCGCGAACGATTGCCGCATCGGGCTCGGGTTCACTTTCAGTCAATGAAACCGGAAGCTGAGAGCGAAGAAACCATCCCTCGGGCAGGCGACGAGGCAGACGCGATGCGATGCGAGACACACCGCTGGAATGGGCCGGGTTCTGTGGCATTTTGTTGACCAAATACCCTTCGAGTAACTCGATCTCTTCCCCCTCGAAAAGCACACCTGTGCGAATCATTTTGTGATACTGCTCGACCGTGAATTTCCGAAACCCCGCGAGAGGCTGAATTGCTATGGGTGCCAACGACACAGTCGCGTTCATGTTCGGCTCCCTTCGATAATTATTCGTTACGGTAACAGATCGACTACCGGAATCATAGCCATCGTCAGGCCATCCAGAACGAGCGGTAAGCTTTGACCGGGCTGGAAGTCTCTGCGTGTTGCGTAGGTGGGCGGAGCCGAATCTGGCTGCGGATCGGTGTAGACTTCGACCTGGGAATCGACGAGGTTGACGATCCAGTACGTTCCGATGGCGTCGCGGGAATAGACCCGGACTTTATCCGAACGATCCGAATCGAGCGTCGAATCTGCGATTTCGATCGCGAGGCCAACATCCGACGAAACAGGGTGACGCCGAAGATAACTTCGATGATCGCCGCGCACGATTGCGAAATCGGGTTCGGGTTCGCTGGTCGAGGCACGAAATGGTAATTGTACGCGAAC
>Ga0105047_10005998_pt1 | contig 20681 bp, 19 predicted proteins | sample MAT04_FD_78384 | JGI IMG/M metagenome (GOLD analysis project Ga0105047, IMG submission 78384) | Freshwater microbial communities from Lake Fryxell liftoff mats and glacier meltwater in Antarctica - MAT-04 (megahit assembly) | ecosystem: Environmental > Aquatic > Freshwater > Ice > Liftoff...
TAAACGATTTCAACACGCTGCCAACAACCCGTGTTTTTCCAGCGTTGCCGCCGCCGCGTGGATGTCGGCAAACGCCAACCCCGCCAGCTCGGCAATCGCCAGTAAATCGTGTTCACCATCCGATTGATTCAAGACCCACAACAACGCCAAGTCCGGTGCCAATCCCCGCCGGCCCAGTTGGGGTTCGCATTTGGGCTGCACGTTGCGATACGACCGGTTGTGTTCCAGAACGAACAGAATCTCCCGCACCTTCGCCAACGAATCCGCCAACGCTCCCGGCGTCACAAACTCCAGATTATCCGCCGACGTGTGATACTCCGGGTACTCCCCATAAGGTGTCCGGCCTAAACGCCCCACCGGCAGATTGAAGCCGGGCGATCCGTATTGCCGCTCGTCGTAGCCGTACGGGGAAAACTCTCGGCAGTTCTTGACCACGTGCGCCGCCGCCCGGTCAATCTCCGCATTGCCGCGCCGGCTCTTCTTGTAGGTTACCGGCCCCGCGTCACCCACGCCAGCGATCACCAGACCGTGTTTGATCCGGCCAACCTTGTCCTCATTGCGCGCCAGCCACGCAATCGCGCCGATGGTGCCGGGTATCCACAGGAACCGGTACGAATACCGACCCGGCTGGATCGTCTGCGCCAACTGCGTCGTCAGCGCGACTCCGCTGAGATTGTCGTTGGCCAAGGATGGATGACAGGCGTGACAGGAAATCAAAATCTCGTCCGTCGTCGCTCCCGGCACGTAATACTCGCCGTACGTCAGGCTGCCATCCGCCAGCGTCGAATCAATCCGCACCTCGTACTCGCCGTCCGGCAACTGCGCCAGATGTCGCTCACTCAAACAAAAACCCCACTGCTCGGCGTAATAGCTTGTTCGGTACGGAATCCATTCCGGATGCGTGAACAAATGCTTTCGCAACTCCGCCAACGGCAACCGCGCCTGTACCGGCACGCTGTAGTTGAGCACATGGAGATTGTGCTTTTGGAAATCAATCACCCGCTCGCCCCGGTCGTTCTTCACATACGCATCGCGGATGTTCCACTCCCGCGGCACCGTCCAATCGAAGACTTTCGTCCCGGTCGGCACTTCGTGCATCACGAGCGGCACCGGCAGCCGCCGCAACGTCTCGCGCAATCCGTTCCCGGTAATGCTGCGGCAAAGCGGATATAAATCCGCAATCAGCGCGTGCATCTGCTGGCCGACATCAGACATGGGCATAAGACTGGTCGCGTTCGGAAATCACCCGCACCGGCACCGGCCAGCGAATGCCAAACGCCGGATCGTCGTAGCGAAATCCCCGCGCCGCCGCCGGCGCGTAAAACTCTGAAATCAAATACTCGACTTCCGTGTTGTCCGTCAGCGTCACAAACCCGTGCGCGAATCCTTCCGGCACATACAGCTGCCGACGATTCTCCGCCGTCAGTTCGACACCGAAATGCCGGCGCGTCGCCAGTTCCACAATCACATCGTAAATCGCGCCATGCGTACAACGCACCACTTTCGCCTCAGCGTGCGGCGCCGCCTGATAGTGCATCCCGCGCACCGTGCCGGCCTGCTTGTTGAACGAGACACTGCACTGCGCGAGTTTCGCCTTGAGTCCGTGCGTCGCAAATTCCTCCACGCACCACGTCCGCGCAAAGAAGCCGCGCGCATCCTCCCGGCGTTCTGGCTCGATCACGAATGCGCCCGGCAACGATGTTTCTTGGAAGATCACTGGATGACCAATTTCCGCACGTGAAACGCCTCGGCGTATCGGGTCTGACTTTCGACGCCGCGCAAGCGCATGAGTCCGCCAAACGTCTCGGCGTCAAACCAGCCTTTCGCGCGTTGGCTGGGAAAACTATTCAACAGGAACCGGATCTTCCGTTCTTTCTGGGCCGGTGTCAGCGGGATGAAGACGTTCGGCGCGCCGAGGTCGCCGTCGTACTTCGGAATCTCGTACTCCAGAATCAGGTGGTTGCGAAACGCATTCCACGTCAACTCGTTAATCACCCGGTGATCCTGATGCGCGTCCTGCCGGGCATGGGTGAAGATGAGGTCTGGCTCGAACTGTTCGCGAACCTCGTGCAAGAACGTCTTCACTTGCCGTAATTCCGCCGGGAAGTAGCTGTCGGTGAAATTGCCCATCGTCAACGACGATTGCCGGGCACCTTTCAGGAACCGGGCGGCGCTGCGAGCGGCTTCGCGCGCGCGGACGGGCGTCGCGCTGAACACGACCCAGCGGAATTCCACGCCGCGATTGCAGAGTTGCAGCACGGTGCCGCCGCAGCCGATCTCAATGTCGTCAGCGTGAGCGCCGAGGCAAAGCACCCGACGCGGTTTTAAGCGGAGTGTTTCCATACTTCCCAGGGCGCGTTGCCGCGCGCGTACATTTCTTCGAGTTGCGACCTGTCCTTGAACGTGTCCATTGCGCCCCAGAACCCATCGTAATGGTAGGCGGCCACCTGCTGCTCTTGAATCAGGCGCGCAAACGCACCGTCCATCAGGTCTTCGCCTCGCCGGAGATATTGAAAGATCTCGCGGCGAAACACGTAGAAGCCGCCGTTGATGCGGATATTCGCGCCGCGCACGTCGGACACGTGCGTGACGGTGCCGGCATCGTCGGTGCCGATGAAGTGATAACTGACATTGGGGCGGACACTGAGAAACGTGGCGACCTTCTTGTGTTGCGTCGCAAAATCCACCAGCACCGGCAACGGCAGATCCGTCAGGCCATCGCTGTAGTTGGCCAGGAACATCTCGTCCCCGTTGAGATGCGGCGCGACCGCCTGCAACCGCTCGCCAATGCTGCAATTCACGCCGGTATCCACGAACGTAATCCGCCAATCGCGCGTGTCGTGGTTCAGGTACTCGACTTTCTTGCCGCCGCTCAACACGAAGTCGCTCGCGACGTAATCGTTGTGTTGCAGGAAGTAACTCTTGATCGCATCCGCTCGGTAGCCGAGGCACAGGATGAACTCCTTGTGGCCGTAGTGCGCATAATACTTCATCACGTGCCACAAAATTGGCAGGTACCCGATCTTCACGAGCGGCTTCGGCAGGCTCTCCTCGGATTCCCGGAGCCGCATTCCCATGCCACCACAAAACAAGACCACTTTCATCGTCAGCCTCCTAACACACGCGTAGTTCCGGGATCGGCACGACAAACTGTCCGCCCCATTCCCGGATATACGCCATCTGTTGCATGATTTCGGTTTTCAGATTCCACGGCAGAATGAGGACATAATCCGGTTTCGTCTCGCGAATCTTGTCGGGATGAAAAATCGGAATCCGCGAGCCGGGCAGCAACCGGCCTTGTTTGTACGGGCTGCGATCCACGGTGTAATCAAGGAAGTCGGTCTTGATACCGCAATAGTTCAGCAGCGTGTTCCCCTTCCCCGGCGCGCCGTAACCCACGACGGTCTTCCCGTCCCGTTTCGCGGCGATCAGGAACTCCAGCAACTTGCGCTTCGTCTCCTTCACCTGCTCCGTGAATTCCCCGTACGTCTCCAACCGCGTCAACCCCGCCGCCACCTCCCGTACCTGCAATTCCGCCACGCGCGGACTGCGCGGGTGGGCGCCGGGATGACAGGCATAGATTCGCAACGACCCGCCGTGCGTCGGCAACTCTTCCACGTCGAATAACTCCAACCCGTGCGCGCCAAAGATCTTTTCCACCGTCAATAACGACAGGTAGGAGAAATGTTCGTGGTAAATCGTGTCGAATTGATTCTCCGCAATCAACCGCATCAAATGCGGAAACTCCATCGTCAACACGCCGGCCGGTTTGAGGGCAATCTGCAAGCCGCGCACGAAGTCGTTCAGGCGCGGCACATGTGCGAGCACGTTGTTGCCGATCAGCAAATCCGCCTGCACCGGCAACTCGCGCGCGGTCCGTTCACCGAAAAACTTCACCACAGCGGGAATCCCTTTTTTCTCCGCCACCGCCGCGATGTTCGCGGCCGGCTCGACGCCCAACACCGGGAACCCGCGCGCCACGAAGTACTGCAACAGATACCCGTCGTTGCTCGCAATCTCGATGATCTGCTGCGGTGGTTTCAGATCAAACCGTGCCACGGCCATCTCGACGTAATTCCGCGCGTGTTGCAGCCACGAATCCGAGTACGACGAGAAATACGCGTAATCGCTGTAGATGTTCTCGGCCTTCTCCAGCTCCTCCACCTGCACCAAGAAACATTGGCCGCAGACGAACGCGTGCAACACATAAAACGGTTCCGGCCGATTCCGCGCCGTCACTTCCACGTAACTCTCACACAATGGCGTCGTCCCCAAATCCGCAAACGTCTGGGTCAACGGCGCGCCACAAAACTGACAGATCGGCGATGTCATGCCGGACTCCTCCAAAAGAATTGCTCATCAATCTGACCCACCCGGATCAGATGCTCGAGCTGCTTCAGCCGGGTGAACGCACGGAACTCAAATTGTTCCCGCGTCATCCCCACTCGCTGATAAATCTCCCGCAACTCCCGCGCCCCCGCCCGCACATCCCACCGGCACTGGAAGCCGGGCAGCACGGAATGAATCTTCCCAAACCCCACTCGGTAGCTCCGATTGTCACCGCTCGGCGCGCCGAACGATAGCTGACACCCCGGAAATTCTTCCGCCACGATTTGCGCAATCTCCCGGACCCGCAGGTTCTGCTGATCGGAGCCGACGTTGAGGACTTGGTTATGGACCGCCTCCCGGGGCGCGGCCAACACGGCGGCAATGGCCGCGCAAATATCACGGACGTGAACCAAAGGCCGCCACGGCGTGCCATCGCTCGTCAGTTTGATCTCGTGCGTCGTCCACGCGAGGCCGGTCAGGTTGTTCAGGACGATGTCGAACCGCATCCGCGGCGACGCACCGAACGCCGTCGCGTTGCGCAGGAATGTGGGCGAGAAATTGTCCGTCGCCAACGCGCGCACGTCGCGCTCGACGAACGTCTTGCAGTTGGCGTAGGCGGTTTGCGGATTGGTCGCTGATTCTTCCGTGACCACATCCTCCCCGGCCACGCCATACACGCTGCACGACGACGTGTACACAAACCGCGTAATCCCCACCCGCCGGCACGTCTCCGCCAACGCCACGCTCGCGTGATGGTTGATGGCATAGGTAACCTCGGGGTTGTGTTGACCGAGGGGATCATTGGAAAGTTCCGCGAGATGCACCACCGCATCGAACCCACGCAAATCCTCGTCACGCACCTGCCGGACATCCCGCCGCAACGTGCGCACGGGGACCGGCAAGCCGTCGTAAAGCTGCCCCTCGCGATAGTAGCCGGTATCCAAGCCGGTGACCTCGTGGCCTTGTGCCGCCAGGACGCCGGTCAGCACGGCACCGATGTATCCTTCTGTTCCTGTGACTAAAAGCTTCATCGGTTTACCTGCCAAACAATCGTTTCCAGCGCCGATACCATAAAGCGATAAGCTCGGCGCGTTGGTACCCGAAAAGTCGCGTCGCGATCGGCAGCGACCGGGAACTAGTGGGACAATACCCCGGTTCCAACACTTCCAGCGCCCGCCACGCTTCCGTGAATGTCCCTTTATCCTGCTCAAAACTTTGGCGCGCCACACCGCCATACACTTCGAGCAGCGCCCGCCGACGGGTGCTGGTCAAGCCACCCTGCGTTTCCCACCGCGCATGGGTCTCGACGGCGTTGCGGAAACAATCGCGTGCGAACGCCACGGCATTGCGGCGTGACAAACTCAGTTGCCGCTGTACTCGATAGTTCGCCCCCACTCCGGTCACGCGGACGAAGCGCGCCCCGTGAAACGCGGCATCTTGCAGGAAGCGGGCGTCTTGGATCACCGGCAAACCCGTATGCCAGCCGCCAATCCGCTCCACAATCGTCCGCCGATAGAGCAGCGCCGCCAGCGGCGCCCAGAAACTGCGAAAGATTGCCACCTCGGGATCCGGGTCCACATCCTCCAGATTGTGTGACACGAGCGTTTTGCGGACAAACTCGCCACTGGCGGATTCTTCCAACGGCTGCCAATCCGCATACGCCACATCCGCGCCGGTCTTCTGCAAAGCTGCGACGCGCTCCGCCAGAGCGTTCGGTTCGAGCAAGTCATCCGCATCGAGGTACTGCAAGAATTCTCCGCGCGCCAATTCCGTTCCGCGATTGCGCGCCGCGCTGACACCGCGATTCGGACCAGATTCAAACTGCACCCGGTCGCCGAACTCCCGCAACACGGCCGCCGGGTCGTCCGTCGAGCCATCATCAATCACAATGACTTCAAAACTCGGATACGTTTGCTGCAACGCGCTGACAACGGTCTCCCGCAGGAACCGCTTGGCGTTATAGCAGGGGATGATAATGGAAACAGAGCCGGTCAGCATCCCGCACCACCATTCACCCGTTGGCGGACGGATTGGTACCAACCTTCGATCTGCTCGGCGGCTCGCCGGCGGGCAGCCGCAGTCCGGTTCGGGTCATACTTCACAAAATAGCCGGCAATCATCTCCGCCGTCTCGTTTGCGGATTGTGCCTCCAAATCCACCACGGGCACCTGCTGCCCGCCGGTGTACCGAGCGAAATCCACGTACTTGTAATCGTAATACCCACCCGACGTGATCGGTACTGCGGGACATCCGCCAATCATCGAGAGCACACAACCGTGGAATGACATCGAGAATGCCCCGAACGCTTGCCCGGCCAACTCAATGAGATCTTCCTCGCGCTCGAACGGTGGCGCCATCTCCACCGGCACATGCTCGCGCAACAACGCGAGCACCCCGGTATCATTGCAGAAGGTATCGCCACTCATCTGGAACAGCTTGTACGGCAACCCCAGCCGCGCATAGAGCGCCTTCACAAGCGCGACGAAGGCCTGAAACTCGGCCGTAGTCGTGTGTCGCAAAAAATTACTGCCCCGCAAATTGATCAAAATGAACGAACACGGCCGCGGTTGCGGGTCCCGCACCGGGTACCGGCGGCGGCAGCTATACACTTCATCTAATAACAGCTTGGCACGTGACGTCGCCAACAAGTCGAGGCACTGCGTGTTGCGGACAGACACGTCGGTGACGAAGTGATCCAACGCGAACCGCACCCACCAGCGCTGCGCCGAACTCTGCGGCCCGTATTGCTGCGGTCCCCAGAATACCGGCTTACCGGCCAACCGACACAACACGAGCATCAAGATCAGCGGCGGAAAATTCAGCGCAAACCATTGTTCCGACAACTGCGTACCACCATAGAAGTACAGGCACCCGCAATCGCGCACCTCCCGCCAGACCCGCCCGATCACCGCGCGATTGTCCTTGGTCGCCGCCAGCCAAAACGGCCACGTAAGAACGGCAATCGTGATTTGCCCGAAGACCGGCAGATGCAGGTGGCGCAGCTTGTTCAACCAGGCTCGAAACACCGCCGAAAGCCCCAGCTCAAACCGGGTGGAGGGACTGACCAACTGAGCCTCGCGAATGTTCTCATGCAGCTCATGCACGGTGGCCACATCGTCACCGAAAACGCCCTGCAATTGCGCCACCACACATCGCAAGAGGCACTTGTCGCCGAACGAATCCTGACCATTGTAGGACCCAATCAGCAAAACCGTGGCAGACGAGTTCATAACTTGGCTATCACACGCGGCTGCCGCTTGAGAACGCGCCGGACCGCAGCCGGCACGACGGCGGATATTCGGCTGCGAATCCGCTGCCGGCGCCAGAGGCGACTACTGCGGCGAATCTGTTGAGTGAGGAACTTTGCCTCCTCCGGACGACCGCGCTGCTCCGCCAGCGTCAGCAAACTCTGATACGTGTACCGGCGATATCCATCCGCCAGCAGTTCCCGAATCACTGGACTGTCCGCGCGGTCGAGCTGCTGCAGAAAACTGGGTTCATCGAACTGCACTGCTGACAACGGCACATCAAAGATCCGAAACAGAACGTAATTCCGGAAACACTTTTCACAGTTTAAACACCAGCGCGCGCCGTCGTTCGCAAAACACGAATACTGATACCGGCCAATCGCGGGATACTGTCCCCACAATTTCTCGAACACTTGAGCTTTATCCATGTCGCCCAGCCAATGCTGATAGTCGAAATGGGGCGCAAACACCGCCGTCAGCCGGCTGGTGATCGCCGGGGTAAAACAGTGGAAATTCCAGTCGTGATCTTGTCGCTCGTTGCCGTGACAAATCGTGCCCCAACCCTCCCGCCGGGCCAATGGCGCCGCCAAGGCCAGCAACGCCGGCGCGAATGCGATCCCGTTCGCAAAAAACAACTCATGCACCAAGCGCGGCTGCAACACCGGCTGCAACTGCGCGAACACCGCATAGACGTTCGTGCGAATATGGTGTAGGCCCAATCCCAACTCATCCGCCACTTGCCGGTCCGAACGGAGCTTGGTCGGATTCCGCGCGGGGTCATTACCGGTCCAGCCCGGCCCGATAAAACTAAGTAACTCCGGGCGCGTGTCTTTCGCTAATAATTCGCCCAGCACCAACAAACTCTCCGTCCCGCCACCAAACAATAATGCCGTGCCTGACTTCGACACCTCGCCAGCCGGCCGCGCCGCCGAGACCTCCAGTTGCACCCGCACCGGCTTCCCAAAATGTTCCCGCGCGATCTCCTCGACATAGCCCTGCCACGCCGGCATCACCTTTTCATCAGCGGTCGTGACCGGCCCGGCGACGTGAAACCGGCTATCGGCAAAACTCAACGCCAGCATCGGCAGCAAGGCCGGGGACACTCCCACCAAATCGGCTGCGGGATATTCCACCCAAAATGAATCGGGATAGCCCGGAAACGGATTCGGTTCCCAACGACACTCCCAACGCTGCGCGGACACCGGCTGCCACGTGATCCGGTACTCCGTCATGCCGGCAAATGCTCCCTCGCCCAAAGCATCAGCCCCACCACTAACTTCGGCCCCGAAGAGCCGGCGAGACCGTCAGCAAACGCGACGTTTGTCTCTACCGGCGGCAACAGCTCCGCCAGCGGTTCCGAATGAAATAGTTGCCGCAGCAACGCCCGATTCTCGTCCGCCAACCGGCGCACCGCCCGCCAGCCGGCACCGTTGAAATCGAACGTGCGGTAGTAAAATCGCGGCTCGCGCGGGCGCAGCCGATGCCGGGCTGCGGCGACGAATCGGCCGTACGCATACCAGCCCAACCACCAGCGAAACCGGGGTTGAAGGGGAGTGGCCTGTTCCAAATTCCGGTCGAGCGGCAACGCCGCTAACTGCGGGAACCGGCGGCTCACCAGTTCGATTTGCACCCGGCGTTCATCGTGGACGGCCGCCGGCATCGCGGCCATCACCGCCAACACCTTCTGATCCACGCACGGCTGCACCGGCCACGCGCCAAAACTCATCGGCCACAACATGCTGCCGACATGAAATCGTTGGCGCTGGTGCAACTGCGCGCACCACGCGCGTTGCGACGGCAAGCCGGCCGCGGCTTCGTAATCCGCCTCCAACCGGGCGATGGTTTCGTCCACGAGATTGCCGAAGACATCCGGCCGCAGCAGTTTTTTCAGCACCTGCGGGCGCACCGCCCATTGATTCAGAAACGCAAAATACGTCGCAAACGAAAACTCGTTGCGCGCGCCGGCGTACGCTTTGAAAATATGACTGCCCCCGACGATCGCATCGCCCAAATACCCGTTCACCATCCGGGGCGCAAGCGCACCCAACGGCGCCGCCGTCCCCCACGCCATGATCGTGTTAAATCCATTCGATAAGTGTTCCCAACGCGCCTGAGCGGCGGCAAACTGCGGATACTCACTCGCCGGCAGGTTCACCACTTCATGGCGAAAACCGATGGTCTGCGCCACCGCCGTCGCGCACCGCAAATCCACATCCCCCCGCACACCGTACGTGGTGGCGACCGTGTCTCGACGGCCTTGCCGATGGAGAAAACCGGCGATCATCCGGGAATCCAATCCCCCGGAAAGCAACAATCCGTGGGGCGTCTGCGCCGGCGCATGCCGGGTCACTGCTTCATCGAGCGCTTCGTCTAATTGTTGGACGTAGCCGGCCAGCGGCAGATCAAAGTCACCCTGACCCACCGGCAGCCGGTACTGAACCCGTTCTCGCGGCAACTCGCCCGGCTGCCATGTCAATTGCCGCCCCGGCTCCAACCGCCGCACGCGGCGGAGTAGCGTCTGCCCGTTCACCAAGTGCATCGTCAGCAACACACCGACCAACCCGGCGGGGCTGAACTCGCGTTCAAAAAGCGGGTGCTTCGCGAATAGTTCCGGACTGGAACCGGCGAGGAGCACGTTCGCCGATTCGTAATAGTAAATCGGGAATAACCCCAGCACGTCCCCGCCCAGCGTGATCCCTTGTCCCACCTGATAAACCACCCCGGCGTGGAACCCGTCATACGCATCGGCCCACCCGCGGCGTAGTTCCGCCGCATCGGCCCGGTGCGTGGATGATTTCGCAATCGCATCGCCCCACAGCACAGCAGCGCCGCTGGGGTCGGCGACGTGGCTGAGGGGTGATCGCGGGTGCGCCGCCCAGATGGCGGTGAAGTCGCCCGTGGCGCAGCGGGCGGTTTGCAGCCCGGCCACGGGTGCCAGCACCGTCTCAATCGTGGCGAGGAAACCGGCGCGCCGCGCGGCGTCCGCATCCACGATGATGACGAAGTTGGCCACGCGCTAGTGCTGCCCGTTCGGCCTGGAAAAACTCCAGGAGTGCTCGACTAATGCCGTCGAGTGTTCGATCGCCGGCATAAAGGAGGTCGTGTAAAAGTCGCTCGACTCCACATCAAACGCGCAGGCAGTCGGCACCGAGTCCAATCGCTCGATGTGATCGGCCGCCACGGCCGAGATTTTATACTGCCCGTGCGGTAACGGTAATTTGGGGATCCGGCAGGTCACGTGACCGCGGCCGGCCGGCACTCGGAAACGTTTTCCTTCAGCATCCATGTTGCAATGAGTGACCGCGACTCCAACATGGTTGAAGATGGTCAACATGAACTGCACTTGCGTCAATTCTTCCTGCGCCTCGAATTCCAGCACCACATCCACCGCATGACCGGCCACCGGCAATTCGGTGCGCTCTCCTTTTTCGTCGCGCAAGTACGCCGCGACGAAGCGCAGCCGGCCATCGCCGCTCCGTCGTTTCTCATTCCGCAGGTCCATCTTGTCCTGACGCACCATGCTGGCGAGATACTCCTTGGTCACTTCGCGGCACGGCCCCTGATTGCGGAGTCGTCCCTGATCGAGAATGATCGCCTTGGTGCACAGTTGCATGATCGCGCCCATGTTGTGGCTAACGAAGAGCACGGTGCGCCCGGCTTTGGCGACGGTGTTCATTTTGCCGAGGCATTTTTTCTGGAACGCGGCGTCGCCCACTGCCAACACTTCGTCCACGATGAGGATCTCGGTTTCCAGATGCGCCGCCACGGCGAAGGCCAGCCGCATGTACATCCCGCTCGAGTAATGCTTCACCGGCGTGTCCAAAAATTTGTCCAACTCGGCGAACGCAATGATCTCGTCAAATTTCCGGGCTATCTCCGCGCGCCGCATGCCGAGAATGGCGCCGTTGAGGTGGATGTTCTCCCGCCCGGTCAACTCGGCGTGAAACCCCGTCCCCACTTCCAACAAGCTGCCCACCCGGCCGTTGATCCCGATCCGCCCCTCCGACGGTTCCGTGATCCGGGACAAGATCTTCAAGAGCGTGCTCTTGCCGGCCCCGTTGCCGCCGATGATCCCGACCACTTCCCCCTTGTTGATTTCAAAAGAGATATTCCGCAACGCCCAGATTTCCTCGTCGGATGCCTGGCTGGCCCGGCCTTGCATCACGGCTGCGGCCCGGCGAAACGGCGCTGTCACGGCATCCGTCAACGCCGTGCGCAACGATCGGTACTGCTCCTCTTTGACGCCAATCCGAAAGCGCTTCCCGACATTATCCACCCGAATTGCCAGATTACTCATGTGCTAAACCGTGTCCGCAAATGTCTTTTCCATGCGACTAAAGTAGAACGCCCCACTGACCAAAATGCCAATTGCCGCCAACGCGGAGACCCAGATCATGGCGCCCGGTGGCGGGGCACCGAGCAACGCCCAGCGGAATCCCTCCACCACACCGGCCATCGGGTTCAACCCGTACACCGACCGCCACGGCTCCGGCAACAAGCTGCTCGGATACGCGATCGGCGTGGCAAACAACCAAGCCTGGATTACAAAATTTAACGTGTGCCGCACATCGCGAAATTGCACATTGAGCGCGGACAACCACAGCCCCACCCCCAACGCGGTCACCAGCGCCAGCAACAAAAAAGCGGGCAGCAACAAGACGTTCACCGTCGGCCACACATGGAAATACACCATCATCCCCAGCAACACCACGAACGCAAAACAGAAATCCACAATCCCCGCGAGCACACCGGCCAGCGGCACGAGCAAGCGTGGGAAGAAGACTTTCTTGATGAGATTCGCACTGCCCACCAAGCTGTCGGCGGCTTGGATCAAACCCTGTGAGAAGAACGCCCACGGCACCAACGCCGCATACGCGAAAATCGGATACGGCAACCCGTCCGATGGCACCTTGGCGAGGCGGCCAAAAAAGAGACTGAACACGACCATCGTGAAGACCGGTTGCAGAATCGCCCACGCCGCGCCGAGGATGGTTTGTTTGTAGCGCACTTTGACGTCGCGCCAGACGAAGAAAAATAACAACTCCCGGTACTCCCACAGTTGCCGCAACTGGACCGGCACCCAGCCCCGAGCCGGGGCCAGTACCAAATCAAATTCTTCCCACTGCGAAGGATTACTCTCGGATTTCATCGACTGTGTCCTATTCAAGCAAGCTGCCGCCCGGTCGGTGCTTCGCCGTTCTTTCCACATGGCGACCCACACCAACCCGGTCGGTAACAACGATTATGTGTCCATGCTGCACAAAAATGCAGTTGGGCTGCGCCGACAGGAGCGCGGTGAAACTAACGGTCCGTTGCCGGCCGTCGCTGCTTGCCGTAGTACGAATACTGGTACGGATACGCGTCGCCACCTTGGCGACCCGGCGCGATTTTGTTCATCACGACGCCGACCAAAGGCGCGCCGCATTCCCGCAAAGTTCGCAACGTGCGCTCGGCCATTTCGCGGCGCACTTTTCCGAATCCAATCACAAACACAACGCCCTGCACATGCGGCAACAACAAGAGCGGATCACTTACCGCCGTCACGGGCGGACTATCAATCACCACGCGGTCATACTGCTCGCAAACGGCTTTCAACAACGCGGCCAGCCGGTCGGAACCAAGCAATTCGGGCGGATTCGGCGGCAGCGCGCCGGCGGGGAGGATATCCAAGTTGGGCACATCCGTCTGCTGAATCACGTCGCGCAAAGTCAACGGTTCGGCCAAATAGGCGGCCAGCCCTTTCTCCGCGGTAATCTTAAAAACCTGATGTTGCACCGGCTTGTGCAGATCCGCATCAATCAACAAAGTGCGATGCTTTGCCGCCGCAAAGGCGATGCTGAGATTGGCCGCGACCACCGACTTCCCCTCACCCGGTATCGAACTCGTGATTAGCAACGGTTTGGCGGCATTTTGATCCTTCGGCCGGAGGCTCAAGCTCGTGCGTAACCCGCGAAATGCTTCCGCCGGGATCGAGTGCGGATCGAGTTGCAGGACCCGGGCGTTTTCCATGGAAGCACCCAATTGCATTTGCGGGACACCCGACAACAACGTCACCCCAAGTGCGTCCACGTCCGCATAGGAGCGGACGCGATCATTGAGTGACTCTCGCCCATAGCTGACCCCCACGCCGGTCAACACTCCCAACATCAACCCCAAAAAGATGAGCCGGTTTTTTTGTGGTTTGAAAGGCGCGCCGGGTACCTCCACCGGGTCGAGTAACTGCGCGTTCGTCGCTTCGATTTTGCCTACTACCGCGGCTTCCTTCATTCGCTTGAGGATCGCCTCATACAATTCGCGGTCGGTCTCGGCGTTGCGCTTGAGGATGTTGTAATCCGGCTGCTGCCGCTCCAAATCCAAAGCCACTTGTTCCTGTTCCTGCAACGCGCGGGCAAGGGTGTCGTGTTGTTCTTTGGCGAGCAAAAATGCTCGATGAATGTCGTCGAGCGCTTGGGCCGTGGCGGCAGCGTATTTTTCCTGCACGGCGTCGATTTCCGCTTCCAACGTGGCCATGCGCGGATGGGATTCCTTATAGCGCTGCGCCAAGGCGGCGCGGAGCAGTTGTTTTTCGGTCAACTGTTTGCGCAGGTCGGCCACGACCGGGTGGTTGGCGATGGCCGGCATCTCGTCCACGGAACGGCCGGCTTTTTGGAGGGCTTGCACTTGATTCCAAACTGTCTCGGCGCTCAATCGTTCGCGTTGCGCTTGCGTGGCAGCGGAACTCAGCTCTTTCAGTTTAGCCACCACGGTATCGTGCCGTTCGTCCAATGAGATCGCTTTCGTGTCCTGCCGAAAGCGCTGCAAGTCCGCCTCGGACTGCTCCAGCTTCCGTTTGTATTCTTGCGCCTGTTGCCCCAACCATTTGACAACCTCAATCGAGGTCGCCGCATTCTTACCCGCGTTCTGCTGAATAAACTGGCGCGCCACCGCATCCGCCAGCATCGCGGCGACTTGCGGGGAGGCATGCTCGACATGAATTTCCAAAAGCCGGCTGCCGCGCAGGACGTTCACGCTCAGAATACTTTGCAGTCCCCACGCCGGGTCTACTCCTTCGGGAAACCCCGCCAAGAACGCTTGATTGTTCGCCAAATCCGTTGCCGCGACCACCGCCTGACACAGCGTCCGGCTCTGCAGCACCTTGATCAACGTGTTGAAATACTCCTCGTCAATCACATCGGTCCGGAACACGCTTTGCACATCCAAAATCCGCGGCGTATCCACATCCATCTTCAAAATCGCGGTCGCCTGGAAAATGGGTGTCCGCGTATAGACGTAGAGCAACGTCGCGGCCATGCAGACCAAGATGGAAACCAGAATCGCCACCTTATGATCCAGCAGGATCGCAATGTGATCCCGCCAGTGACGGCGCCCGACAGGCGAAGAGGATGAGGGAGTGTGCATGGATTGAGTTGGCCGTCAAAGGGCCTAAAATAAGCTGCGTGAAACCGAGATGAGATCGTTGGGTTTGAGAACGATATTCAGCGCCGGGTCGCCGCCTTTGAGCAGGCGATCCACGTTGACGGTGAAGGTTTCCCGTTGCCCATTTTCCGTCCGGGTCACGCGCACCTTGCTGCCGTCCGCATACTCCGTAAACCCGCCAACCCGGCCCAACGCATCCAGCAAGGTCAAGGACTCATCCGCCGGCAACTCCACCGTGCCAGGTGTCCGCACCTCGCCCAAAATCACCACGCGCCGGCTCCCGGCCTTCTCCACGGTCACGGTGACGGAAGGGTTCACGAGGAAATCTTTACCCAGTAGGTCGGTCAGACGCTTGGCGGCCTCGGCCAAGCCCAGCCCACTCAAATTTACCTGCCCCAATAATGGGTAATTGATGGCGCCGTCAGCCGCGACTTGCGTCTTCAAAGTCAGTTCCGGCTCATCAAATACCGTAATTTGGAGGGTATCTAACGGCTGAATCTGGTAATGGGAGAAAGTCGGCGCCGATAGAACCGGCTCAGTGCCAATCGTCGCGCTGGGTGATGCCCGCATTGGAAAGCTGCCGCCGCTGCTCTGGCATCCCACCAACACACACATCAGTGCGCTGAAACCACTCCATATATATAGCGACCTAGCTCGTTGAATAATACCGCTGACCTTCTGAAACACCCGTTGCCTTTCCCTTTTGGCCCAATCGCTTCGGCCAAAAAGTATTATCGGCACCCATACGGACGTAACATGTAACACTTGGCCACCTCGTTGTCCAGCGGCCACACCGCCACGACAGCCAGCCTGCAACACCATCTCAACCGCCTCTCTATCAACGTTTTTCATACTGACACAACCGGCTTGGCAAGCACCTGGCGGAAGGTGGCCAGCGTTTCCTCTGTGCGTAGCGGCTTGTGAATGTACCCGTCCAACGGGAGCTGATGCATCAGTTGCCGCAACTGCAATTCCCCCACGCCGGCGCAGAGGACGACTTTGACCTTCGGATTCAGCCGGCGCAGGTGAGTCAACGTCTGAGCACCATTCAGCCCCGGTAGGTGGTAATCCAGCAGCACCAGTTGGTACGCGTCTTTATGACGCGTGTATTGCTCCAGCGCCTTGGCCGGGTTCCCGCAAGTGGCGACCTCATAACCGTATTTCTTGAGGGTACCCTGCACCATCGCACAAAACGTGGCGTCATCATCAATCATGAAAACCCGGACAGGATTGTCTGTGGGAACCCGCGGAATCTCTGCATTTTCGGTAATTTGAATCATAAGGTCTCGCTTCTTTGGGAATAGCAGGAAAAGAGCCGTGCCAGTGCCAACGGTCTGCCCCCCAACTTTTCCCTTCGACAACCGCGAGCCAACCGTCTATTTTCGCGCGAACTTCAAACACCAAGGAATCCATGGCCAAGTCGAAAGTCATCTCGTTTCACTACACACTCACCGATGCCACCGGCAAACAACTCGACTCCTCCGATGGTGGCGAGCCGTTGAGCTACATGGAAGGCACCGGCCAAATCATCCCCGGCCTCGAAGCGGAAATCAGCAAATTGAAAACCGGTGACAAGAAACGCGTGACCATCCCGGCGGATCAAGCGTACGGCAAATCGGACCCGCAAGCGGTGGTGGAAGTTCCGCGCGAACAGATGCCCAAACAAGACATCAAGGTCGGCGACCAGTTTCGCTCCAACCAATCCCCGTTACCGCTCACCATCACCAAGATCACCGCGACCCACGTGTCCCTCGACGCCAATCACCCGCTCGCGGGCATGGATCTGACGTTTGATGTGCAGATCATGGAAATGCGCACAGCAACGGCTGAAGAAATCGCCCACGGCCACGCGCACGGCCCGGGCGGACATCACCACTAGGCAGCGCGGCACTACCCATCCCGGCCTACGTCCGCAAGCTCACGCCTTGGCGGAGAAAGGTCGGCACATCCAGATTCTCGCCATCCCACAACGTCGGCTCACTCTTCTCGAACCGGCCCCGGCTCACGTTGTCGAGCGGCAACGTCTCCTGCTTCGGTTTCGCCGCGTCCTTCTTCTTCAGGACCGCCGGCTCTGCTGCACTCGCGCTGACCGGGCGCGGTGTGGGAATCGTCCCCGCGTTGCGCTCCGGCGCGACGGCCACCGGGACATCCTTGGCAGGTGGTTGGAACACGGCTTTGCGCGGGACGAGATTGGTCGCGGCGATCACCGTCACTGCTAATTTGCCGCGCTGACTTTCATCAATCGCGGCGCCCATGATCACATGCGCACGGGGGGCCTGACGAGAAATTGCCTCCACGATTTTCTGCACATCACTCAGCGCGAGATCCGGCCCGCCGAGAATGCTGACCAACACCCCTTCTGTCCGCGCGAGCGACTGCCCTGCGTCCAAGAGCGGACTGTCCAGCAGCGCTTTCACGGCGTTCTTCGCCCGGTCCTCCCCCGAAGCCTCTCCGTAGGCGAATAATCCCTCGCAATGTTTGGCGCCGAGCGTGGCGCGCAAATCCGCAAAATCCAAATTGATCAACCCCTTGCGCGACATCAACTGCCAGATGGCCTGCGCCCCACTCGCAATGATCTCGTCACACTTCCGAAACGCCTCGGCGGCCGTCGCATTCTCCCCGACGATCTTGAACAACTTGTCGTTCTGAATGCAGATCACCGCGTCCGCTTGTGCCTTCAGTTGCTCCAAACCAGCCAACGCCTGCTGCCGGCGCCGCTCGCCTTCAAACCCAAACGGCAACGCCACGAAGGCCAACACCAACGCCCCTTGTTCCCGCGCCAACCGCGCCACCACCGGCGCCGCGCCCGTCCCCGTCCCGCCGCCCAAGCCGGCCGCGAGATACACCACATCCGCGTGCTGCGCGGCGGCTTCGAGCCGCTCGCCGTCCTGCTGCGCGGCGCGCATCCCGATCTCCGGATCCCCGCCGGCACCCAACCCATGCGTTATCGTCGCCCCGATCTGAAATTTCTCCGTGACCGCCAACCCTTCGAGCGTCTGCGCGTCGGTGTTCACCGCCACCAAATCCACCCCGGCCAGCAACTGCGGATTCTCCGCCCGCGCCGCCGCAATAAAACTCAACGTGTTGCACCCGGCGCCGCCCACGCCAAAGATCTTCAACCGAAACTTTTTCGCCACTGGTTCGCCCGCCGATTGTGATGAAGACATAAAACCTCCTAGAGAAATGCCCGCGCCTTTTTAACCAACGACTGAAACCGGTCCCGCCACTGCTGCACCGCCGTCGGGCGCTGATGCTGATCACGCTGCGTGCTCTGCGCGTACCGCACCAACCCAATCGCCGTCGAATACTCCGGACTCTCAATCGCCGACGTCGGCCCACCCACCGTCTGACTGTGGCCGATGTGCACCGGCAATCCAAAAATGTTGCCCGCCAACCCCGCCAACCCGCGCAACCGCGCGCAACCGCCCGTCAGAAACACCCCCGCGCCCATATAATCCAACAACTGCTGCTTCTCGAGTTCCCGCTTGATCAGCGTCAGCGTCTCCTCCACCCGCAACTGCATCACCCGGCACAACTGCACCTTCGACACCTGCCGGTCCGCCAAGCCCACCTCCCGCTTGAACGCGATCAACTCCTCCACCGCCGGCACCTCCAGCGAACCGTGCTCCACCTTCAACAACTCCGCCTTGTTGATCGGGATCTTCAACCCCACCGCAATATCGTTCGTGATGTGATCCCCGCCCACCGCCAACACCCCGCTATGCTGAATCGTCCCCTGCCGGTACACGAGGAAATCCGTCGTGCCGCCCCCCATATCAATCACCACCGCGCCGAGCTGCTGATGTTCCGTCGTCAACACCGCCAACGCCGACGCAAAACTGCTCACCGCGATGTTCTCAATATCGAGCGGCACCTGCCGCACACACCGAATCGTGTTCTGCAACCGCGTCCGCACACCATGAATCACATGCACGTCCGCTTCCAATTTCGACCCGATCATCCCGACCGGGTTATGAATATCATCCTGGCCATCCACATAAAACCGCTGGCGAATCGAATGCACCACCACGTGATCCATCGGAATGTTCACCGCCTTCGCATTCAACAACACATTCCGCACCTCCTCATCCGTGATCTCGCGATCCTCGTTCGTCACCACCGCGCTGCCGCGATTGTTGAAGCTGCGAATGTGACCACCGGACACGCTGCTGAACACACTGTGAATCTCCACCCCGGCGCTCTCCTCCGCCTCCGCCACCGCCGCCTGAATCGAACGCGCCGCCGCCGCCATATCCACAATCTCGCCCTTGCGCACGCCGTCCGACGGCACTTGGCCCACGCCAATCACCATCAAGTTGCCATCCTCCATCACCTCGCCGACCACCGCGCACACCTTCGAGGTGCCCACCTCCAACCCCACAATAATTTGATCTTTGGAAAACATAGTCGTCCGTTCTCAGTTCACGAATGTTACCGGCACCGTCCGGCTCACCGTCAAATCCACCGTGCGCACACCGCGTTGCCGCTGCTGCGCCCACACCATGATCACACCCAACCGCCGCAACTGCGGCGCGAAATCTTCCACATTCAACTGCACCACCGTCCCCTGCCGCGTCGTCAACACCAACTCCTGCGGCTTCGTCAAATCAATCCGCTCCGCCTCCAACATCGTCCCCACCGGCGACTGCTCCCACCACGTCGCCAACTCCAACGCCCGATAAATCTGCTCCGACTCCACCTTCCGCCCCACCTGCAAATCCGCCAACGTCACCCCCGTCAACAACGGCAATCCCCCGCGCGTCTGCGGGCGAATGACCGTTCCATCCGTCAACTTCACCGGCTTCATCACCACCCCGTGCCGGTCCACGTAAAATTCCTGCTCGCGCCACTCCCGGCCCGGCGCCTGCAACCGCGCCACCGGCACCCGCTCCTCCACCCGAATCACCAACCGACCCGGCATCACGCGCCGCACATCCGCCCGCCCGATCAACGGCACCAATTCCAAATTCCGCCGCGCCTGCTCCAAATCCACACCCAACAAATTCTGTCCCACCGCCACCCCGGCAAACCGCGCCACCAAATGCGGATCCAACACCCCATCGTTCTCCACCACAATCTGCGCGATGATGAAACGTGGATTCTCAAACACCAACCGATTCGCCGCCCACTTCCCGCCCCGATACAATCCGTATCCCGTGCCGGCCAGCAGCAACAACGCGCCCAACACCGCGCCCACCCGGTGCAACCGTTGCCGGGACTGCCCCTCCCGGTGCACCTTCACCTCCAACAAATACTGCTGCCGTTTCCGCCGCTTGTTCATAATCCCGACTCACACTCCACCGGCCGACGCGCCCACGCGCGGCGCACCAACAACCCGCACAATTCCTCAAAACTCGTCCCGGCCGCGCGCGCCGCCTTCGGCACCAAACTCGTCTCGGTAAAGCCCGGCACCGTGTTCACCTCCAACACCCAAAACTGCCCCCGCTCATCCATCATCAAATCAACGCGCGAGAGGTCGCGGCACCCCAGGCACTGATGCGCCTGTATCGCCAACTCTTGCGCGCGTTGCCGGGCCTCGTCTGCCAACGGTGCCGGCACCAAATACTCGGTTTCGCCCTTTGTATACTTCGCTGCGTAATCAAAAAATTGATGGTTCGTCCGCACTTCAATCACGGGCAACGCCTGCTCCCCCAACACGCCCACCGTAAACTCCCGCCCCACGACCAA
>Ga0105047_10005999_pt1 | contig 20680 bp, 15 predicted proteins | sample MAT04_FD_78384 | JGI IMG/M metagenome (GOLD analysis project Ga0105047, IMG submission 78384) | Freshwater microbial communities from Lake Fryxell liftoff mats and glacier meltwater in Antarctica - MAT-04 (megahit assembly) | ecosystem: Environmental > Aquatic > Freshwater > Ice > Liftoff...
CTTGGGTGCCGAGGCGCCCGTCCAGCAAGGCGCCCCGTCCGAGGGCATACTCGTTGTCTGTCGAGGCGGGGCAACGCGGCTGGGCGGGATGCATCGGCGGCCAAGGTGGCAAATCTATTTCGGCCAGCCGCCTTGGGGACCTCGAAGACGAGGTTAGTAACCTTCGTGCCGCGTGTTGTACTTGGCCCACGCCGCGTCCGGGCTGCCGTAGCGATCCTTGATGTAGCGCATCATCCCGATCGCCTCTTCCTGCGGGTTGCCGATGCCCTGGCGGCCGCTGGGATAGTACTTGTCCGCGTTGCCGAGCAGCAGCTGACCGAGGCCAGTCGCCGATGACTTCGCCGTCTTCTGCCCGTTCTTGAGCTCGTTCAGGACCGAGCCCCACTGGTTCGGATCCTTGGCCCGCGTGCCGTAGGTATAGTTGGGTCTCCCGACCTGGCCGTTGGACTCGGAGCGCAGCAAGTTCTGCAGCCCCTTCGACTCGGCCCACGACTCCGGCAATCCCGCCTTCCGCGCGGCGTCCTTGAACAGCTGGATCTGCTCGGGCGAGCCCGGCTTGTACGTCTTCAGATTCTGCGTGGTCGCTGCCGGATCCGGCTTGATCGCGTCGGGTGATCGCAGCTTCGCCAGCGTCTCCGGATCGGCCTTGCCGGTCGCGGTGAGCCCGTTTCGCTCCTGGAACGCCTTCACTGCGCCCTCGGTGATCGGGCCGTACTTGGCGTCGACCTTCCCCGAGTTGTAGCCGAGATCGTTGAGCTGCTTCTGCATCGACGACACCGGTTCGCCGCGCGCGCCGCGGGCGATGGTGCTGCCGACCTTGTCGACACCATCGGCCTTCGTCGCGGTGTCGTTGGTCAGCGACGCCGCCTCCTTCGCCACTTCGCCCGTCGGCGCCTTGCGCATGTCGCCGGCCAGGCACTCGGCCCGCAGGCTGGATTTTTTGGCGTTCTCGCCGAGGCCCCCGATGTCGTTGGCGCCGCCAATGTCCATCCCGCCGCCGAGTACGTTCGAGCCCTCGGGGTTCGCGCGCAGCATCGAGCCGAGCTGATCAGCGGCCTCAGGCGAGCCGTGCTTGTTGCGCAGCACCGCCATCAGCCGCAGCAGATCGTCGACCGCAGCGGCGTCGAGGCGACGGCGCAGCATCCGCGCGATCGCCGCGAGTGCGCCGTCGCGCCACACGAGCATTCCCTCGGCCGTCGGAACGAGCGATCTCACGGCGATGCTTCCCGCTGGTGTCACGCATAGAAGCTTCGGGCGCGCGGCGCATCGAGTTGCGAAATAAATCTATAGTTAGGCATAGTTACTTTTGACTACGGGAGGACTCGTCGCATCACAATTCAAGGGGTCCAGCCGACAAACTGGCGCGCCGACGCGCCATCCGACATCGGCTCGACGCGCTCGGCATTTGTTGGTACGTCACCCCCATGCTGCTGAAAGGCGCGATCACCGCGCTCGTCACCCCCTTCGACGGCCAAGATCGCTTCGACGAGAACGCGGCGCGCCGCATCCTCCGCCAGCAGATCGAAGGCGGCATCGATGGAGTGGTCGTCGGTGGCACCACCGGTGAGTCACCGACGATCGAGGACGCGGAGAAGCAGCGCTACACCGAGCTCGCGCTCGAGGCCTCGAGCGGCAAGGTGCCGGTCATCGTCGGCACAGGCACCAACTCTACGAAGTCGACCATCGCCGCCACGCAGGCCGCGAAGAAGTGGGGCGCGCAGGCGGCCCTCGTCGTCTGCCCCTACTACAACAAGCCCACCCAGGAGGGGCTCTACCAGCACTTCAAGGCGGTGTTCGAGGCGAGCGGAATTCCGGTCCTCGCGTACAACGTTCCGGGGCGCACGGTGACCGATCTGTTGCCCGAGACGATCGCGCGCCTGGTGGAGATCGGCGCGATCATCGGCGTGAAGGACGCGACCGCCAGCATGCAGCGCGCGTTCGAGACGCTGGCGCTCCTGCCCAAGAACAAGCCGTTCTCGCTGATGTCGGGCGACGACTTCACGATCCTCCCTTTCGTCGCCTCGGGCGGCGCGGGCGTGATCAGCGTGGTGTCGAACATGGTCCCCGGCGACACCGCCGAGCTGGTCCGCGCCACTGCGCGCGGTGACTTCGACAAGGCCCGCGCGCTCCAGACCAAGATCGTGATGCTGTCGCGCGCGCTGTTCGCGACGGCCAACCCGATCCCGGTGAAGGTCGGCATGAACCTGATGGGCCTCTGCGCGCCGCACCTGCGCCTCCCGCTCGTCGCCGACGCGGCGGTGGTCACCAGCATGATGGCCGCGATGAAGGCGTACGGCGGCCTCTCCGCGGAGCTGAACCGGTGATCGAGATCGTCGTCTCGGGGGCGGCCGGTCGCCTCGGCAGCCGGATCGCCGCGGTGTGCGCCGAGACGGCGGGCCTCGCCGTGCGATCGAAGATCGATCGCGACGACGCCTTCGAGCCGGCCAAGGGCGCCGTCTTGATCGAGACCGCCCCGCGCGCCATCGCGATCGAGCACGCCGATCGCGCGCGAAGAGCCGGGATGCCGATCCTGGTCTGCACCACTGGCTTCGATCCCGCCGAAAGAAAGGCGCTGGAGGCCGCCGCGAAGGACGTCCCGCTGATCATCGCGGCGAACCTCTCGCTCGGCGTCGCCGTCTTGACCGAGCTGGTAGCGCGCGCCTCCGCGGCGGTGCCCGACTGGGCGCTGGAGATCACGGAGATCCACCACGACAAGAAGCGCGACGCCCCGAGCGGCACCGCGTGGGCCCTCGGTCGCGCGGCGGCGGTGGCGCGCGATCGCGACATCGATCGCGACGCTATCCTTGCTCGCGCAGGAGACGTCGGACCGCGCGGCCACAACGAGATCGGGATGCAGTCGCTGCGCGGCGGCGACGTCGTCGGCGAGCACACCGTCTTCTTCTTCGGCGCCGCCGAGCGCCTCGAGCTCACGCACCGCGCGAGCAACCGCGACGTGTTCGCGCACGGCGCGGCGCGGGCGGCTTCTTTCCTCGGCGATCCCGGCCGCGCGGCCGGCCTCTACACCATGGCCGACGTGCTCGGCTTGAAGGACGAGCGATGATCTTCGCGAACACGATCCGCGGCTGGGCGAGGGTGGAGGGACCCACGCTGATGCTCCTGACCGGCGACCCGTTGTACGGCGAGGTGCGCGAGACCGGGGAGCGGCTGGAGCTCGAAAAGACGCCGCTCCTGGCCCCGGTGAGCCCGCGGAAGATCATCGCGATCGCCCGCAACTATCGCGCGCACGCGGCCGAGCTCGGCAACGCCGTGCCCGAGGAGCCGCTGTTCTTCTACAAGCCCACGACCAGCCTCACGCCCCCCGACGGGTCGGTGCCGCTGCCGCGCCACGTGGGCCGCGTGGAGCACGAGGGCGAGCTGGCGGTGGTCATCAAGACCAAGGCGAAGGCGGTCCGCGAGGAAGACGCGAAGGGCCATATCTTCGGCTATACGTGTGCCAACGACGTGACCGCCCGCGAACTCCAGAAGAAGCTCGGGCACTTCTCGCAGGCCAAGGGATACGACGGGTTCTGCCCGGTTGGCCCCTGGATCGCGACCGATATCGATACTTCCGACCTCCGCGTGACCCTCTCGAAGAACGGGGTCATCGCGCAGGATGGGCGGACCTCGCAGATGGTGCACTCGATCGAGCGTCTCGTCTCGTATCTGTCTCATCAGGTCACGCTCGAGCCCGGGGACCTGATCCTCACCGGCACACCGCAGGGCGTGGGGCCGCTGGTCCATGGCGATCGCGTCGAAGTCTCGATCGAAAACGTCGGCACGCTCCGCCATTCCGTCACGGAGTGACATACAGGGACTCAACGGGGGTGCAGCGAGACTTGGGGCGCGCTAAGGTTCGTCGGCTTGCCTGAAGCCGTCCCCAACATCGGCCCGTTGCCGGCCGCTTACGGCAAATACGAGCTGCTGGAGAAGATCGGCGCCGGCGGCATGGCCGAGGTCTATCGCGCGCGCCTCCCCGGCGTCGCGGGCTTCGAGAAGATCTGCGTCATCAAGCGCATCCTCCCGCATCTCGCGCAGCAGGCGCAGATCGGCGAGATGTTCATCGAGGAGGCGAAGCTCGCCGCGCGCGTGCAGCATCGCAACGTCGTCCAGGTCTACGATCTCGGCGCGCTCGAGAACGGCGAGCTCTACATCGCGATGGAGTACGTCGCGGGCACGGATCTCAGCGTGCTCCTCCGCAACTCGGTGAAGCGCAAGCTGCGCATCCCGATGTGGTTCAGCGTCCACGTGATCTCCGAGGTGCTCGCGGGCCTCTCCTGCGTGCACGAGATGGTCGACGACATGGGCAAGCCGCTGCACGTCGTCCACCGCGACGTGACGCCGTCGAACCTCTTCATCTCGTACGTCGGCGACATCAAGCTCGGCGACTTCGGCGTCGCGCAGAGCTCGCTCAAGGCCCAGCAGACGCGGGTCGGCGAGCTCAAGGGCAAGGTCGCGTACATGTCTCCGGAGCAGCTGTACGGCCGGCAGATCGACGGGCGCGCCGACGTCTTCGCGGCGGGCGTGGTGCTCTGGGAGTGCCTCACGCAGCGGCGCCTCTTCGGCGGTCGGCCGGAGATCGAGACGATGAACGCGATCTGCGCCGGGCCGCGCATGCCGCCGTCGAAGTACGATCCGGCGATCCCGGCCGAGCTCGATCAGATCGTCCTGCGGGCGCTCGAGTCCGACGCCGACAACCGCATCCCGAGCGCCGCCGAGTTCCAGGCCGCCCTCGCCGGCGTGCTGCCGAAGTTCGCCAACCGCGTCCTCCAGGCCGACGTGCGCCACGTGGTCGAGGTGCTGCTCGGGCAGGTCAGCCCTGACTCGTCGCCGCAGGCCCTGGGCGGTCCCACGCGCGAGGCCCGCGAGGCCCAGACCCGCGCGCGCACCGGCTCGGTCACCAGCAAGAGCTTCCTCGAGCAGACCCCCGGCATACACGGGCGCAAGTATCAGCTCCCGCCGGGCGCGAAGAGCGATCCGCCGCCGTCGCCCTCGCCCGAGTCGTACGTGCCGAAGGTGGTCGAGTACCGCCGCCCCGCGGGATCGCTGCCCGAGGCCGAGGTCGACCCGCAGGTCCCGAAGTTCAACACCGGCGACATCGAGATGGTCGTGGAGTTCGGCGCCGAGGCGCCCGAGCCCGAGCCCGACCTCATCGAGGTCGATCTCGAGAACTTCCTCGCGGGCACGCCGGATCCCAGGGACATGGCGCGCGCCGTCGCGAGCGCCGACACCGATCACGGATCGATCTCCGACACTCCGCCGTGGGCCACGCTGAGCGGCCAGCCGTCACCGAAGCCCAACGCCGACGGCACGCCGATCAAGCGCGACGGCGGCTACCGCGGGCCGCACCCGTTCTGGCTGCAAAGCGAGGCCCAGATGATCTGGGGTCCTTGCGACTACCACGTCATCAAGAGCTATCTCGCGAACGGCGCCGATCGCGGCAACCACACCTTCCGCATCGCGGCGTACCAGACGCCGTGGGTGGACCTCGAGATCTTCGCGACGCTCAGCGGGCAGGAGATGATCCGGCCCTCGCCGCCGATGCCGAAGAAGGGCTTCTTCAACGGCAGCCTGCGCCTCCGCTCGCTCCCGTCAGTGCTCGGATCGCTCGCCGCCGCGCGATCGAGCGGGCGCCTGGTGATCGAGGGCGAGGATCCGCAGCGCCCGCCGCGGCGCGAGATCCACCTCAAGGACGGCGTTCCGATCTACATCGCCACCGACTCGCCGAAGCTGCAGCTGCCGGACATCTTGCTCCGCCGCGGCATGCTCACGCCGGAGATCACGCCGAAGGTCATGCACGAGGTGCTCTATCGCCTCGAGCCGATCGAGGTGGTCGCCGCGCGCCACGTCGAGGTGGACGTCGAGAAGAACTACGCGCTGATCATGCGCGAGCGCGCCGCGGAGATGTTCTACTGGCGCAGCGGAGTCTACGCCTTCGATCACGAGTTCGCGCCGACGCGCGGGCAGGCCATCACGCGCTCGCTCTTGCAGCTCGTCGCGTACGCGGTTGCGCGCAGCAAGTCCGAGCAGGAGCTGAAGGAAGCCGTCGCGCCGTGGGTGGGGCTCCGCCTGACGCCGACCGATCGCCTGACGCAGGGCCTCAAGGATCTACAGCTCAACGACGAGCAGTCGGCCGTGGCCAAGGCGCTCTGGCAGGGCACGCCGCTCGGCGCGATGCTGAAGAAGGCGACCGCCGATCAGCAGCGCGTCTATTCGCTCGTCGCGTACGTGATGGTCGAGACCGGCCTGGTCGCGCCTGTCACCAGCTGATTCTTCTTACTTCGCCGCCGCACAGCACCACGATCGCGCCGTCGGCCACGAACACGCCGCCGACCTCGCACGACGCGAGCGCGATCTCGCGCGCTTCGCCGGGCAGCCCATCGCCGCCGATCCACGTGCGCAGGGTCGTCGCGTAAGCCACCACCAGATCGTCGAGCCCATCGCCGCTCACGTCGCCGATCGCGAGCGCGCGGGCGTCGCGCGGCGGATCGAGGCCCTCTGCGGTGCGCGGGGTGAGGAACGCGTCGCGCTGCGGAGCCTTGTCACCGCCCAGCTTCGCCTCGCCTCCGAGCAGCATGCGGGGGACGCCGCCCTGCGCCATCAGCACCACGTCCTCGAACGCGCCGGGGCGCATCTTCCCGTGGGCGACCGCGCGCGCGGCGTTGGTGGCGTTGCTCGCGATGGGGAGGCCCTGGCGGCACGATGGCGCGGGACCCTCGGCGTATGTGAAGCGGATGTTCAGGTTCTCGGCTGCGATCAGCGTGGGACGCCCGGGCACCGGACCGCCGAAGCGCGCGAAGGTCTCTGCGAGGTGGTCCGCGCCGAGGTCGCCGCCCTGGCCGCACGATCCGAGATCCGAAGGATAGATCGTGATCCCACCGCTCTTGCTGACGGCGGCGATCTCCGCGCGCCCATCGCCGTCGAAGTCGGCCGCGTGCAGGCGAACGGCGGGGTCGTGGGTGCATCCGCTCCTGCTGCACGGCGTGCTCTCGACGCACAGCGAAGTCGTGCACGTCGCGCTCGCCACGCCCGCCGCGATCAGCTGCTCGCCGCTGGCGAGGAAGCTCCTCACGCGCGCGACATCGTTCTCGACGATCGCGATCGCGATGCGCGCGCCCCCGTCGGCGAAGCCGAGCACGGCGACGGGCGTGGCGCTGTCGAAGCGCTGGGTGACGATCGTGCGCGGCGGATCCAGCGCGAGCCAGGTGAGCTCGGTCGTCGTCGGGCTCGGCGCGCTCAGCACCGCCAGCGTCGCCGGCGTGGTGGGGACGATCGTCGCGCGGATCTCGCCGGTGAAGCGCGACACCGAGACCGGGGCTCGCGCCGCCGGAAGATCGTCGGTGCAGCGCACGTCGAAGCGCGCCTCCGCCGTGGGGTGCCCGACCAGACCGACGCGCACCGAGAGCGAGCCGCTCGCGCAGTCGCCGAGCGCGATCTCGGGCACCGCGTCACCGTGCGGATTGGTGGAGATGAGCGCCGCGATGGGCGTGCTCGTGGCGTCGCCCTCGACGCGCACCCAGAGCGGAAGGTCGTCGAGCCGCGGCGGCCCCTTGAAGCTCAAGCAGCCGGGCCCGTCCTCCTCCGCGCAGATCGGCGCGCGCACGTTCACGCCGGGCGAGAGCACCGCGCGCGTGTGCCGCACCGCCACCACCTCGGACGGTCCCACCGTCTCGACGCGGGCGCTGTCGCTCGAGGCCAACAGATCGTGGAGCACCATCGTCTGCGGGGTCCCCGGGTCCAGGCAGCCCTCGCCCTTGCCGATGCACACGCAGTCCTCGGCCAGCGCCAGCTCGTGCTCCATCTGGAGCTCCGCGCCCCCGGCGTCCTCCTGCACGACGTTGCCGGCGAAGAGCCGCGCCCGGCCGAACGCCACCGCGTGCACCAGGAGCTTCGAGCTCTTCGACGCGCCCTCGACGTCGAACGTCACCTGGCCGTCGGCGAGCGGGAAGGCCAGCTTCTTCACCAGCGCATCGGGGGCTGCGATGTGGCCCTTGCGGGTGTCGAGCGCGGTCAGAGTGCGGCACGACGGCACCTCGTCGCTGATGAGCGCGGGCGACGTGACGTCGATGGCGAGCAGCGTGATGCGATCGATCCACTCGCGCGAGAGCGTCGGGGAGAGGGTCAGCTCGACGACCGGGCCGGACGAGCAGCCACCCAAGACGAGGAGGGCGATCGACGCCTTCATTTACCGAGGACGAAACGGAAGAAGGTCTCGAGCAACGCGCCGTACGGCGGGCGGAGGATCTTCGTCGTGTTGAGGCGGGCCTGCGTGAAGATCGGCTTCTTCTTGGAGAACGTCTCGAAGCCTTCCTTGCCGTGGTAGTGACCCATCCCGCTCGGACCGACGCCGCCGAAGGGCAGATCGTCCTGGGCGAACTGCATCATCGTCTCGTTGATCGCGACGCCGCCGGAGATGGTCTCCTCGATCACGCGATCCACCGTGCGCTGGTCGTGGCTGAACGCGTAGAGCGCGAGCGGACGCGGGTGCGCGTTGACGTACTTGATGGCCTCACCAAGCTCGCCGTAGGTCACGATCGGGAGGATGGGGCCGAAGATCTCGTCCTGCATCACCGTCATGTCCTCGGTCGGATCGATGACCAGCGTCGGCGCGAGCTTCCGGTTCGCCGGATCGAGCGTCTCGCCGCCCGGGTTGATCTTGAGCAGCTTCGCGCCGCGCGTGTCGGCGTCGCTGAGGTAGCTCTCGAGGCGCTGGTAGTGGCGGTCGCTGACGATCGACGTGTAGTCCTTGTTGCGCGCCAGCGTCGGGTAAAGCTCGGCGACGGTCTTCTGCGCGGCTTCGATGAACTGATCGCGCTTGTCGCGCGGGAGGAGCACGTAGTCGGGCGCGATGCAGGTCTGTCCGGCGTTGAAGAGCTTGCCGAACATGATCTTCGCGGCGGCCTGATCGATCGGGAAATCAGGCCCGATGATGACCGGCGACTTGCCGCCGAGCTCGAGCGTGACCGGCACCAGGTTCTCTGCTGCGGCGCGCATGACCGCCTTGCCGACGCGGGTCGAGCCGGTGAACAGCAGGTGATCGAAGGGCAGATGCGAGAACGCTTCGCCGAGGTCAGCGCCGCCAGTGACGACCGCGACCTGGTCCTCCGAGAACTTCGTCGCGAGGAGCTTCTTCATCAGCGCGCCGATGCGCGGCGTGAGCTCCGAGGGCTTGATCATGGCGCGGTTGCCGGCGCCGAGCGCGCCCGCCAGCGGGATGATCGCCAGGTTAAAGGGATAGTTCCACGGCGCGATGATGCCGACGACGCCGAGCGGCTGGTACACCAGCTTCGCGCCCGCGGGCAGGAACGCCCAGCCGACGTTGCGGCGCTCCGGCTCCATCCACTCGCGCAGGTGCGCGAGGATGTAGCGCACGCCTTCGAGCGAAACGAACACCTCGGCGAGCAGCGTCTCGTGCTTGCTGCGGTTGCCGAAGTCCTCGCTGATCGCGTCGCAGATCTCGTTCTTGTGATCGACCAGCAGCGTCTCGAGCGCGCGGAGGTGCGCGACGCGCTCGCCGTACGTGGGCGCGGGGCGGCCGAGGCCAGCGGCCTTCATGCGCTCGAGCATCGGAGCGAGCTGCGAGATCGGCGTGCTCGCCGGCGCGGACGCGGCGGGAGCAGCAGGCTGAGGGGCGGGCGCGGAGGTCTCGGTCGAAACGGACATGGCTCCGGGACACTACGGTGGCCGAGCAGATCGGTCCACCGATCGAGAGAGATTCGGGGTTCCGGTTTACCCTCGGACGTTGCGCTTGCGCTGGGCGAGGGCGCTCGGACCGGCCGCTGCGGCGAGCGGGCTGGTCAGGGCGGGGACCGCGATGCGGGGCACGTCCGACCAGAGCTGGTCGATGTCGTAGAACGCGCGCGACTCGTCGACGAAGACGTGGACCACGACGTCGCCGAAATCGAGGAGCGCCCATCCTCCGGTGCCCTCCTCGGTGCGCGATTTGCCGCCGCCGGCCTTCTTCACGGCCTCGGCGATGGAATCCGCGATGGCGTTGGCCTGGCGATCGCTGGTCGCCGAGACGATCACGATCGCGTCGGCGTACGAGCAGACGCCGCCGACGTCGAGAATCGTGAGATTGGTGCCCTTCTTTTCCTGGGCAACCTTGGCCGCCAGCTGGGCCTTTTCGATGGGTTCGATGACGATCCTCCGTGCTCTCGCGCGCGTTCTCAGCGCCGAACCTGGCCCGTGCCTCGCACGACCAGCTTTTCGGCTGTGAGCTCCCGCGCCGACATGGGGCCATACGCATGGAGCTTCGAGGTCGAGATTCCCATCTCGGCGCCCAGCCCCAGCTCGCCCCCGTCGTTGAGCCGCGTGGAGGCATTCCACAAGACGCACGACGCGTCTACCTCTTCCAGGAACCGCCGGGCGACCCCCGGGTCGGTGGCCACGATCGCCGCGGTGTGGTGGGTGCCGTGGGCCTCGATGTGCTCGAGCGCCGCGTCCAGGCCGTTGACCACCCGGATCGCCAAAACGAGCGCCAGAAACTCGGTGTCCCAGTCGCCCTCGACGGCGGGGCGGGCGCCTGGGGGGAGGAGCGCCAGGGCCTCCGGGTCGGCGCGCAGCTCGACGCCCTTGGCCAGAAGGACGGGCCCGAGGACCGCGAGCAGCTCTTTGGCCCGCGGTCGGTCGATGAGCAGCGTCTCGAGCGCATTACAGACGCCGGGCCGGTGGGTCTTGGCGTTGTCGGCGATCTCGACCGCCATCGCGAGGTCGGCGGAGCGATCGACGAACACGTGGCAGATGCCCTGGCCGTGGCGGATGACCGGGACCCGCGCGTGCGCATCGACCAGCGCCATCAGCCCCGGTCCGCCGCGCGGGATGACCAGATCGACCAGCCCGCTCGCGCCGAGGAGATCGACCACCGTCTCGCGCGCGGGGTCCTCGATCAGCGTCACCGCCGCTTCGGGGAGGGACGCAGCGCGGAGCCCGGAGCGGATCGCGCGCGCGATGGCGGCGTTGCTTCGGCGGGCCTCTTTTCCGCCGCGCAGGACCACCGCGTTGCCCGACTTGAGCGTCAGCGCCGCGCATTCGGCGGTGACGTTGGGGCGCGCCTCGAACACGATCGCGATGACGCCGAGCGGGACGCGGCGCCGCGCGATGTGGATGCCGCTCGGGCCGTCGGGCAGCGCGACCTCGCCCGCCAGCGGATCCGGCTGCGAGCGCACCGCGCGCACCGCTTCGGCGAGCGCACGTCCGCGCTTGTCGTCGAGCTTCAGCCGATCGCGGAGCGCGGGCGACAGATCGCTGGCGGCCGCGAGATCCTCGGCGTTCGCCGCCATGATCTCCGGGAGCGCCGCGTCGATCGCCTGTGCCACCGCCTCGAGCCCGCGATCGCGCGCTCCGGGCGTGGCCTTCGCGATCGCTCTCCCGGCGCGCCGCGCTTCGTGGAGCATCTCCTTCAAGGACACGCTCGCATCATACACCGGGAGCCTGTAGCCTCCGCGCATGGAACTGGTGACCGTTCTCTGTACCGCGCTCGACATCGACGCGCCCCGCGCCGAGCTGATGGCGGCCAGCGCGCTGCGATCGATCGAGGCGGCGGTGGCGGCGAAGTCGCCCTCCGCCGCGAAGACGCTGGCGGAGAAGGTGCCCGAGCTCCAGAAGTGGCGTCAGAGCGGCAAGGTCGTGACGTTCGGGAGCACGCCGGTGCAAGGCCTGATGGGCCTCTCGCAGCTCCTGCTCGATCGCGGGCTGGATCCGGCCAAGGCGATGGGGCTCGGCTCGGTGGTGATCGGCTTTCTACAAGATCGTGGCGTGTTTGACGTCGTCAGCAAAGCCGTCCCGTCGATCGGCGGGCTCGGTGGCGCGGCCGGAGGCGGTATCGGGGGGCTCTTCGGCGGGATGCTCGGCGGGGGCAATCCGCAGGGAAGCAACTGAGCCCAGCTCGATCGCCGGCGGCAGGGTCACGCTGCGGTGACCCCAGAGGTTGATCTTCTCCACCAGGCGTGGCCGCTCGATGGGCTTCGCCATGTGATCGTCCATCCCCGCTTCGAGGCAGCGCAGGCGATCTTCGGCCATCGCGTTGGCGGTGAGACCGATGATCGGCACGCGGCGGCGTTCGCCGGGCAGCGCGCGGATCGCGCGGGTGGCCTCCAGGCCGTCCATCTCCGGCATCTGCATGTCCATCAGCACCAGATCGAAGGTCTTGTTGCGCACGGCTGCGACGGCCTCGATGCCGTTGCTCGCCACGTCGACGCGATGGCCGACGCGCTCCAGGATGCCCTGCGCGACGCGCTGGTTGACCTTGTTGTCCTCGACCACCAGCACCCGCAGGCGCAGCTGCGGCAACGAGTTGCGCGACAGGGCCTCGGCCGACGCGCGCGCGGCGGCGCGGCGATCGACCTCGGCTCCGAACGCGCCGATCAGCGCGGCGAACAGCTCGCCCGGCTTCATTGGCCGGGTGAACACGCCGTCGAACGCGCGCCCGTCGTCGGCCTTGAGCGCCGCGGTGACCAGATAGATCTTGGTGCCGACCAGGTTGTTCCTCTCGCGGACAGCGGCCGCAAAGGCGCGGCTGGCGTCGTCGACGAGCACGAGATCGAAGCGCTTGCCGGCGGCGAGCGCGGTCTGGAGCGCGTCCGCCGGATCGATCCCGGACGGGACCTGCTCCACGTGGAGGCCCCAGCACTCGAGCTGTCGCGCGAGGAGCGCGCGGATGATCGCGTTGCCGTCGGTGACCAGCGCTCGCAGAGCAGGGAGCCGCGGCGGGCGGCTCTCGACGAAGCGGAAGGGCAGGTTCACGAAGAAGCGACTGCCGTCGCCCATCACGCTCTCGAGGTCGACGTCGCCGCCCATGCGTCGAGCGAGGCGCCGCGAGATCGCGAGGCCGAGGCCGGTGCCACCGAAGCGGCGCGTGGTGGAGGAGTCGGCCTGCACGAACTCGCCGAACAGGCGGGGCAGGGTGGCCTTGGCGATGCCGATGCCGGTGTCGGTGACGGTGAAGCGCACGTCGACCCGATCGCCTTCGCGCGCGACCTGCTCCATCTCGACGGTGACCGCGCCCTTGTCGGTGAACTTCACGGCGTTGCCGATCAGGTTCATCAGGATCTGCCGCAATCGGCCCGGATCACCGCGCAAGCGCAGCGGGAGCTGCGGGCTGATCAGCGTCGCGACCGGCAGGCCCTTGGCGTTGGCGCGCGGCGAGAGGATGTCGAGCACGCTGGCCAGCACCGTGCCCGGCGAGAACTCGACCTCCTCGAGCTCGATGTGCCCGGCCTCGATCTTGGAGATGTCGAGCACGTCCTTGATCAGCTCGACCAGCGCGTCTCCGGAGTCGCGGATGGCCTCTGCGCAGGCGCGCTGCTCGCGGCTCAGCTCGGTGTCGAGCAAGAGCTCCGCCATCCCGATCACGCCGTTCATCGGCGTGCGGATCTCGTGGCTCATGGTGCACAGAAAGGTCGACTTGGCGCGGTTCTCGGCCTCGGCGCGCAGCACGGCCTCGCGCATCTGCTCCGCGTCGTGCTCGTCCGAGAGATCACGCACCACCAGCGTCGAGCGCCCGCCCATCCTGCTCACGGTCAGCGCGATCGGCACGGTGTCGCCATCGGCGCGCAAGCCGCGGGCCTCGATCGAGCCGGCGGTGTCGAGCCGCGGCGTCCGGCCCAGAGGCCAGAGCGTCGCGTACGGCTGTCCGATCAGCTCGGTCGCGCGTCTCGCGAAGATGCGCTCCGCGGCCGCGTTGGCGCTCTCGATCTTGCCGCTGGCGTCGAGCCCGACGATCCCTTCGACGACGTGCTCGAGCACCGCACGCATGCGGGCCTCGGCTTCGGCCATCGACTGCCGAAGAGCCTCGATCTCCTCCGACATCGCTCTGATGCATCGGCGGTCGGGACGCGGACTTGAGGGTTCGTTACTTCTTCGGAGCGGGCGCCTCGAAGAGATCGGCGGCCGCCTTGCTGGTGAGCGGCTCGATACCGTAGCCGGGCGACGTGACCACATACTCCGACGTCGAAGCACGCACATAGTATGCGTTCCCTTCGCCGAGCTTCGACCCGACCTTGATCACCCGGGTCTGCGTGGCCGGCGGCGGCGCTCCGGCGATGGTGGACGTTCCAGTGATGAGCGTGATCGTCGCTTGCGGGCGGTCGAGGCCGTGCTCGGGACGCTCGGTGCGCCCGATCGGCGCCTCCAGGCTCACCAGCGCGGCCTTCCGGACGAGGTCGTCGACGGCGGTCTTCTTTACCGTCTGATCGGGTTTGGCGCCCAGCACCGCCCACTCACCGGCCGGCGAGCGCTCGAGCTGGATGCGGCCCTTACCGTTCTCGAGGGTGAGACCCCAGACGTCGGTCTCCGCGACCTTCGCGTAGGCCTTGTCGACCCAGTCCGACGCGCGATAGCCGACGTCCCAGATCGAGACATCGCCGACCAGCCGGACGTCGCTCTCGCCGGCGTTGCGCAGGTGGGCCTTCTTGAATCCGGGCGACGTGCCGAGGAAGAACGACAACGCGTTGCCGTCCGCGGTCAGCACGACCTTGCGCTGGTAGTCGTCGTCGGCGACCTCGAGCTTCTTGTAGTAGCTCGACTTCGACACCACCGCGCCGCTCGCCTTCAGCTTGGCGAAGGCCTCGAGCATCGCCGTGACCTTGGCCTGATCGACCGGATAGTCGTCAGCGCTGGCGATGCCCCAGGCGGTCCCCTTTTTCGTGAGCGTCACCGTCTTCGGCGCCATCGGAGCGGTGCCGGTGGCGCTGTCGCCCGTGATCTCGATCTTCGTCACCTTGTCCGGCACGAAGCCGTCGAACACCTTCGACGGCGGCGCCATCTTCGACTCCTCGCGCGCGAAGCTGACGCCCACCAGGAGGGCGATCTGCGCGACCAGCGCGATGCCCAGCATGCGGTTCATTCGCGGGCTCATGAGTGTGCCTCCGTCTTTTCGATCGTGACCGTGGGTACCGGGCGGGCAGGGCGCGCGCCCACCAGGATGATCGGCTTCATCCGCCGCCGCCGTCCGAAGGTCAGCAACACGATCGCGCCGAGCGCGATCAGCACCGCGATGTAGTTGGCGTACTCGTACATGAGCCGCTCGCCGGCCGTCTTCGGCAGCAGCGTGCGCGCGAACGTGCCCTGCGAACGGATGCTGAGCAGATCGGAGTCGGTGGTCGACCAGTCGACGATGTTCTCGCCGAGCTGCAGGGCCGACGTGAAGCGCTGCCCCGCCACTTGCCGCGACAGGTTGAGCACCATGTCGTTGAGGAAGCTCGAGCTCGCCACCACGGTGAGCCGCGCCGTCTCCGGCGACGACTCGATCGCCGCCGCGCCCGGGACCGGCGTCGGCTTGCCCTTGAACGCCGAGTCGAAGCGGCCCTGCATGGTCACGCCGAGGGGGAACGACTTGCGCTCGCCCTCGATCGCGAAGCCGAGCTCGCCGTTCTTCTCGAAGTCGGGATCGAGCGACACGCTGCTGCTGGCCCAGGCCTTGTCGGTCGACGTGAAGAGCACCGACACCGAGCGCTTGCCCGGCTCTTCGCCCGCCTTGGGGGCCGGTGGATCGGAGACGACGATCGGCGACACCCACTGCAGCGTGATGCCGTTGAGGCCGTTCGTCAGCGGCGTCTCCTTGCTCATCCCGGCGCCGCGCACGTCGACGAAGAACGGGTAGCGCATCAGCTTGACGTCGCGCACCTTCATGCCGCCGAGATCGCGCGTCACCTGCTGCGGGTACGCCTCGTTCTGCGGGTCGAGCACCAGCTTGTCCTGGATGGTCACGCCGTACGTGGCCAGCGCATCCTCGAGCCCCGTGGTCACCCTCTCGAGGACGATGCCGGTGTGCGGGTCCGGCTTGATCTCGAACTTGCCGCCGAGGATCGCCACCGACCCGCCGCGCATCAGGTACTGATCGATCGCGAACACCTGGGCCGGCTCGAGCGCGTTCGGCGCGACCACCACCAGCACGTCGATCTCGCCGGGCACGCGGCCGTCCTTCAGATCGATCGGCTTCACCGTGTAGTTGATGCCGAGCTGCTCCTGGATCATGCGCGTGACGTCCTGCGGCTGCTGCTGTTGCTGTTGCTGCGGCGGTATCCGCGGATCCTGCGGCGGCATGATGCCCTTCGGCTTCACCAGGCCCACGGTCTTGCTGAAGCCCGGGACGTTGCGCTTGATGGTGGCGATGAGCTCGGCCTTGATCTCGGCCTCCGACATGGTCTCGCGCGGATACACCGGCTCGCTGCGATCGCCGGTCTTGAGCAGCATCGTCAGGTAGAACGACTCCTGCGCGAACATCAGCGCTTGCGGGCGGATCTTCTCGCGCTTGTAGAGCTCCTCGCGCAGCCCCGGCGACGCGTCCGGATCGATGACCGAGTACGTGAGCTTGCCGTTGCTCGACTTCGACACCTCCTCGAGCACCTTCTTGATGCGATCGGGCGCGTCCTTGAAGTTCGGCGGCAGCGTCTTCGGCGTGATGTACGCGGTGACCTCGAGCGGCGTCTTGATGTCGGCGAACATCGACTCCAGCGTCTGGAACCCGTACGCGACCTTCTTGATCGTCTTGGTGAGATCGTACTCCAGGCCCTTCAGCCGCACGTCGACGTCGGTCTTGGTCTGCTGCACCTCGATGAGGTCACCGAAGCCGAGCACCTCGTGCTGGTCGCCGTACTTCACCAGGATCGAGAAATAGGAGTTGAGGACGCCTTGCTCGACGTGGCTGTCCATCTGGAACTGCTGGCTCTTGATGCCGTAGGCCTCGTTGGCCTCCTTCTCGGCGTCCTTGTCGGTGTGCGGATCGACGAACTCGACGATCACCCGCCCATCGGAGCTGGCCGCGTACTCGCGCATCATGTCCTTGATCAGCTCGACCAGCGGGGCGAGCTTGGGATGCACGCGTTCGGAGAAGTAGCCGCGCAGGATCAGCGGCGCGGACAGGCTCTGGAGCATGTCCTTGGTGGTCTTCGAGACGGTGTACTCGTGCCGCGCCGTCAGATCGACGCGCGCGCGCTGCACCGGCGCGAGCCACAGGTTCAGGATGAGCAAGTTGGCGGCGGTGAGCGCGACGCCGATCTTGGTGGCGTCTCGCATGGAGCGCGTCGAGGCCCCGGCCGACCAGCGCTTCGACTCGAGGATCACCGTGTTCAGCGCCAAGAAGAAGAGGATCAACGAGCCGTAGTAGGTGAGGTCGCGGAGATCGATGACCCCGCGACCGATGCTGTCGAAGCGGCTGCCGATGCCGATCGCGCGCAGGAGATCCGCGGTGCGGGTGGGGAACAGCCCGGCGACCGACTCGGTGCCGATCGCGTAGAGCAGGGCGCACGCGAGCGCCGTCTCGATGAGCGCGACGATCTGGTTCTCGGTCAGCGACGACAGCGTCATGCCGATCGCGAGGTACGCACCGGCGAGCAGCAGTGACGCGAGGTACCCGCCGATCACCGGGCCCCAGTCGAGATCGCCGAGCAGCGCCACGGTGATCGGGATGCCGATGGTCAGCACCAGCGCGAGCGCGATCAGCGCGAGGCCACCGAGGAACTTGCCGGCCACCAGCTTGTGGGTCGGCACCGGCAGCGTCATCAGGATCTCCAGCGTCCCGAGCTTCTGCTCCTCGCTCCACAGCCGCATGGTCAGCGCCGCGACGAGGAAGATGAGGAGGATCGGCAGCCAGGCGAACAGCGGCCGGATGTCCGCCACGTTGCGCACGAAGAAGCCTTCGAGCCAGAAGAAGCAGTAGAGGGTGGTGGCCAGGAAGGTGGCCAAAAAGATCAGAGCGACGGGCGAAAGGAAGTAGGCCCGTAGCTCTTTTTTGGCGATGGCGAGGACGTGGCTCATGCCCGCACTCCTTCTTTCTCGGCGAGCTCACGGAACACCGATTCGAGCGTCTTTCGCTCCTGCCTCAGCTCCGAGAGGCGCCAGCCGTTCTGCTTGGCGACGTCGAAGATGAGCGGGCACAGCTCGAGGTCGTGGGTAGCGGTGACCCGCCAGTCCATCCAGCCTTCGCTCGGGCGCTCGGCCGTCACGCGGCCGACGCCCGGGATCGCCGCGAGCGCGGCCTGGACGTTGGTCGCGCCGCGGTCGATCGAGACCTTGGCGCTCGAGCTGCTGCGCAGCTCCTCGAGCTTGGCGTCGGCCTTGATCTCGCCGTTCATGATGATGATCGCGCGGTGCGCGGTCGCCTCGACCTCCGACAGGATGTGCGTGGAGATGATGACCGTCGCCTGCTCCGCGAGCCGGCGGATGAGGTCGCGGATCTCGATGATCTGGGTGGGATCGAGGCCGTTGGTCGGCTCGTCGAGGATCAGCACCTTCGGCTTGTGCATGATCGCCTGGGCGAGCCCGACGCGCTGGCGGAAGCCTTTCGAGAGATCGCCGATCGGCCGCACCAGGTGCTGCTCCAGGCCCGTCGCGAAGACCGCCTCGGAGATGAGCGGCACCCGCCGCGCTTCCGGGATCTCGCGCAGCTCGGCCATCAGCAGCAGGTACTCCTGCACCGCCATGTCGAGGTACAGCGGCGCGTTTTCGGGCAGGTAGCCGATGCTCGCGCGCGCCGCGATCGGGTCGGCGACGACGTCGATCCCGTTCACCCGCGCGGTGCCCTCCGACGGCTGCAGGTAGCCGGTGAGGATCTTCATCGTGGTCGTCTTGCCCGCGCCGTTCGGGCCGAGCAGTCCGATGATCTCGCCGTGGGCGACCTCGAAGCTGATGCCCCGAAGGGCCTGGACAGAGCCGTAGCTCTTGGAAAGTTTCTCGACAGATATCATCCGGGTCATACCCTCCGCGGTCGTCAGAACGTGGCTCTCTTAGAACTCATTCCCACGGGATCCAACGCTTTTCGCAGGTTCATGGCCCGCTGCGTCGAGCACGGGGCGATCGCCGGGTCGGACAAACATCCGACCCCATGGGCAGAAAAAGCCGGTAGGGCCGTACAACCCATGCGCTGTACGACTCTGGCGGCAATCACCCCCTTCCTCGCACTCTCCCTCCTCGGATCGGCCTGCGGCGACAGCCGTACCCCCGGCCCCGGCCCCGTGAACAAGGACGCCGCGGCGTCGATCAACCCGGACGCCCCCCCGGGCTCGGTCAACCCGGACGCCCCCCCGGGCTCGGTCAACCCGGACGCGCCCGCCAGCGCCGGTGATCCGGACGCGGCCGCGATGGGCTTCGCGGACGCCGGCAGCATGATGGCCAACGCCGACGCGGCCGCCTGCGCCTGCGATCTCAACCCGAACGCCTGCGACCAGGGCTGCGGCTGCGACTCGCGCTGCGGCGGCAACCCGGACGCGAGCGTGGTCGTAAGGCCAGACGCGACGCCGATGATGGCGTTCGACGGTGGCACCCTGATGGGCGACCCGTTCAACCCGCAGCAGCTGGCCGCGCAGTATGCGACCGCGTTCTGCGCGCACCGCGAGACCTGCGAGCCCGTCTTCTTCCCGTTCCTCGGCCAGACCCGCGCGCAGTGCGAGACGGACAACACCGCGGCGCTCCTCGGCAACTTCAGCGCGCTCCAGCCGCTGATCGCCGTGGGCCGGACCGCCTTCAGCCAGAGCAACTTCACCCGCTGCATGAACGCGTACAACACCGCGCTCACGGCCTGCGCCGTCGGCGTCGACCCGATCGCCTGCGACGACATCTTCATCGGTAACCGTCCGGAGGGAGCCTCCTGCGGTTCGGCCGAGGAGTGCAGCAATTCGTGGTGCGCGGCCAACTTCAACCAGTGCGGCGCGTGCACCGCCTACGCGCCGGTCGGTGACGACTGCTCGCAGAACGTCTGCGGTCCCGCCACCGAATGTGTCCCGCTCAACGACGGCAGCGAGATCTGCCTCAACAACACCGCCGGCCTCAACGGCATGTGCGGCACCCTCGCGACCGGCGTGTGCCGCGGTCACCTGCAGTGCACCGGCCCGGCGATGGGCCCGTTCGCGTGCCAGGCGCCGGCGGCGCCCAACGCGGCGTGCGATCCCATGGGCGAGATCAACGCGGCCTGCGACATCCTGCAGGCCCAGGTCTGCGGACCGAACAACACCTGCGTGCCCCTCAACCTCGTCGGCGCAATGGCGGGCTGTGGAATGGGCAACCCGACCAACCGCTGCACGTCGTCCTTCCGCTGCGACACCGCGACGATGCAGTGCGTTGCGCGACCGGTCGCCGGCGGGATGTGCAACGCCATGGTGGGCTGCGCGAACGGGTTCTTCTGCAACCCGACCGGCGCCGGAAGCGCCCAGGGTACGTGCACGGCGGAGTTCATGGGCGGCACCGCCTGCATGGGCAGCGCCCAATGCGCCGGGAACAACGTCTGCGTCGGCGGATCTTGCGGCCCGGTCGCCTACGCCGCGAACTGCAACTGATTGCTCTGCGCCCGGCGCCGGGTAGACTCCCGGCGCCGTGCGCTTCGCACTCCTCCTCATCCTCCTGGGCCCTCTGGCGGCGCACGCCGATGGCCGACCCACCGTCGCAGTCATGGATCTCAAGGCCCGCGGCGTCGACGACGCTGCGGCGGCTGCCCTCTCCACCGAGGTGACCCAGGCGCTCGCGAGCCTCCGCGTCTTGACCGTGATCAGCGGCGAGGACGTGCGGCGGCTGCTCGCGCTGGAAGAGACGCGCCAGGGCTGCACCGGTGAGGTCGACGCCGCCTGTATGGCCGAGATCGGCGGCGCGCTCGGCGTCCAGCACCTGGTCTACGGCGAGGTCGCGCGGCTCGGGACCACCTACAGCATCAGCCTGGTCCTGCTCGACACGTCGAAGGCCAGCGCGATCAACC
>Ga0105047_10006000_pt1 | contig 20678 bp, 34 predicted proteins | sample MAT04_FD_78384 | JGI IMG/M metagenome (GOLD analysis project Ga0105047, IMG submission 78384) | Freshwater microbial communities from Lake Fryxell liftoff mats and glacier meltwater in Antarctica - MAT-04 (megahit assembly) | ecosystem: Environmental > Aquatic > Freshwater > Ice > Liftoff...
AATGTGGAGTTGATTGCTCCGATCGCGATGGATGAGGGGTTGCGGTTCGCGATTCGTGAGGGTGGTCGTACGGTGGGTGCTGGTCGGGTGACCAAGATCCTCAAGTAGCCACTTGATGTCTGATCGAACGGCCGGGCCTCGTGTCCGGCCGTTCGGCGTTTTCAACCCGGGGCGGATGCTCCTCTCCGCAAGGTCATGCCGGTGATCGTGACCGTTGGAGATCTGATGGTCGACGTCAGCGTGCTGACCGAGGGCGAGATCGACGAGGTGTCAGACACCCCGTCGATCGTCGCGCACCATCGGGGCGGTTCCGCCGCCAACGTTGCAGCCGTCTCGGCTCGCCTCGGCCGACCGGCTCGATTCGTGGGAGTGCGCGCCGCCGACATGATGGGGGAGTGGATGGCCTCCGAACTGGCATCGCTCGGAGTTGAGGCCGCTGGACCCGCGGCCATGCGGTCCGGCTGCATCGTGGTCCTGGTCGATCATCTCGGTCAGCGGCGCTTCCTGACCGACCGCGGCGATCGCCCCGTCTGGACGATGGACCCCGTCTGGCTCGACGGCGCCGAGCGCCTGCACCTGACCGGCTATGCACTGTGTGATCCGACATCTGGCGACGCCTGCGAGGCGTTGGCCCTTGAGGCTCGCCGACGTGGCGTGCCCATCTCGGTCGACCCATCCTCGGTCTCGGTGCTCGAGGCCTTCGGTGTGGCGCGGTTCATCGACCTGCTCGTCGACCTCGACCCCGACGTGATACTCCCCAACGCCGACGAAGTCCGTCTTCTCACCGCAGCTATCGGCGGTAGGGCGTGGGTCGTCACGACCAACGGCCCCGATCCCACCTGGGTGATCTCTCCCAATGGTGCATCGGTGGAGGTGGCGGTTCCGCCTGTGGCGATCCTTGACACCACGGGGGCAGGCGACGCCTTCGCTGCTGGATTCCTCGCCGGTCTCGACGCGCTTGGCGCTGGTCGCGATGCCTGGTCGCTCGACGTGGTGGCCGCTGCGGCCACCGGCGGGCACCACGCGGCGGCCCGCGTCGTCGGGGGAGTCGGTGCCGACGCGTGGGAGGATTGACGCCATGCCCACGAAACTCCCTTTCCGCGTCGGCGAAGAGATCGCCGCGATCCTGTCGTCGGGCGGCGCTGTTGTAGCGCTCGAGTCGACCATCTTCTCGAACCTCGGCCTGCCCGCTCCGCACAATCGCACAGCGCTCGACCAGTGCTTCGCTGCGGTTTCGGCCAACGGCGCCACCGCTGCGGTCACCGCCGTCATCGACGGTACTGCCGTTGTCGGACTCAACGACGAGGAAACCGACCGGGTCCTTGAGGGCTCCCGCAAGACCTCGGCTCGCGACCTCGGCGTCGCCATCGGCCAGGGATGGGACATCGGCGTCACCACGGTCGCTGCCTCGGTGGTGTTGGCGGCCCGCGCCGGGATTGCGGTGTTCGCAACGGGTGGTATCGGCGGCGTGCATCGCGGCGCTGAGACAAGTGGTGACATATCGGCGGACCTCGAGGCCATCGGTCGGGTTCCGGTCGTCACCGTGACCGCCGGTGCCAAGGCCTTTCTCGACCTCGCCCGCACCCTCGAGTTTCTCGACACGATCGGCGTGCCGGTGCTCGGGCTGGGCACCGACGAGTTCCCGGCGTTCTACAGCCGTTCCTCGGGGGTACCCGTGCCCCACCGCGTCGAGTCAGCCGCCGAGATCGCTGCGATCGTGTCGGGTTCGCGTGGCCTCGGCTATGGCGGGGGAGTGATCGTGGCCAATCCCATCCCGGCGGACGCTGAAATTCCGGCGGCCGAGATCGAGCCGTTCATCGCGCAGGCCGTGAGCGATGCCCGCGACGCTGGAATCTCCGGGCCGGCGGTCACCCCGTTCATCTTGGAGGCGCTCTCGGTGGCCACCGAGGGTCGTTCCATCCCAGCAAACCTGGCCCTCGCCGAAGCCAACGCGGCCGTTGCCGCCCAGATCGCCGTACACTTGGCGGAGAAGTTGGTGACCGGAGCGTCCACCGCCTAGAGTCACACAGCCGAGAAACTCGGCTCCGTTCCTTGGAAACTCGAAGTGTACTGAGGGCCCGTTCGGGCGCCTCAGCAGAAGTGTGAGAGAGATGACTGACCAAAAGATCCGCATCCGGCTCAAGGCGTACGACCACGAGATCATCGATCAGTCGACGCGCAAGATCGTCGAGACGGTGGTGCGCACGCAGGCCAAGATCAAGGGCCCGATCCCGCTCCCGAGCGAGAAGCACCGGTTTACGGTCATCCGGTCCCCTCACAAGTACAAAGACTCACGCGAGCACTTCGAGATGCGGATTCACAAGCGGCTCATCGACATCCTCGAGCCCACTCCCAAGACCATCGACTCGTTGCAGCGCCTCGACCTTCCGGCTGGCGTCGACATCGAGATCAAAATCCAGAACGCTTAGGGCTCCGGCCCGACAAACGAGCAGGGTTCGCCCTGCACCCGGCAGCACTACCTGCCAGCGACGGAACCCCACGTTCCGACCGCTCAGAGTTTGGTCACGACCACAAATCGCGGCTACTCTCATCAAGTCGTGTGAACGGGCAGACCTGTGGGTCGGCTGTCACACCAGCGAATCGACGTTCGGCAAGGCCCGATGTTGTTCACCACCGAGGGTGGCGAACACAGCGGGAACCGGTCGGCACAACCGAGAGATCGCTCCGCCTGGCCCTGCCCTGCGGAGCGTTCGCGTGCAGGGCTCCACTGCCGCCACCATCGTGGCGAGTACGAGCCAGGAGCGAAAGAGATCGTCATGGCGACGAAGACAATTGTTGGTGAAAAAGTAGGCATGACCCAGGTGTGGGATGACGACAACAACGTCATCCCTGTCACCGTGGTCCGCGTGGCTCCTTGTCGCATCGTCCAGGTGAAGACCCCGGACGTCGACGGCTACAGCGCGCTGCAGGTCACCTACGGAACCCGCGACCCTCGAAAGCTGACCAAGCCGCTGGCGGGTCACTACGAGAGCGCCGGCGTCGACCCGGGCATCCGCCTGGTCGAGCTGCGCCTCGACGATGTGTCGTCCTACTCGGTCGGCCAGGAGATTTCGGTCGACCTGCTCGAGGCCGGTGAGCGCATCGACGTCACTGCCGTGAGCAAGGGCAAAGGCTTCGCCGGCGTCATGAAGCGTCACAACTTCGCAGGCATGAGCGCTTCGCACGGCACCCACAAGACCCACCGCAAGCCCGGGTCGATCGGCCAGTGCGCCACCCCCTCGCGAGTGTTCAAGGGCATGAAGATGGCCGGTCGGATGGGCAATGAGAAGGTCACCATCTTGAACCTCAAGGTCGTGCAGGCCGACACCGAGCAGAATTTGCTCCTGGTCAAGGGCGCCGTGCCCGGACCCAACGGTGGCATCGTCTTGATCCGCGACGCAGTGAAGGGCGGCAAGTGATGGCGAGCATCGCGATCAAGAACCAGACCGGCTCGAGTGCCGGCAACATCGACCTCGACGACGCAGTGTTCGGTCTCGAGCCGAACGTTCCGGTCATGCACCAGGTCGTTGTCGCCCAGCTCGCCGCAGCTCGCTCGGGCACCCAGTCCACCAAGACGCGTTCCGAGGTCTCCGGCGGCGGTGCGAAGCCCTTCAAGCAGAAGGGCACCGGCCGTGCCCGTGCCGGATCCACCCGTTCGCCCAACTGGCGCGGCGGTGGCATTGCCCTCGGCCCCAAGCCTCGCAAGTACGACCAGCGCACCCCCAAGAAGATGAAGAAGCTGGCGCTGCGCTCGGCCCTCTCGGACCGGGCCGCCGATGACAAGGTCATTGTGGTCGACTCGTGGAACTTCGATGTTCCCAAGACGGCCGACGCTCGCAACGCTCTATTTGCCCTCGGTGTCACCGGCCGTGCGCTCGTGGTGCTCACCCCCACCGACACGGTGGCGTGGAAGAGCTTCCGCAACATCGAGTCGGTCCACGTGATCACCCTCGGCGAGCTCAACACCTACGACGTGCTCATCAGCGACTACGTCGTGTTCACAACCGACAGCCTGCCCACCAGCGTGCCGGCAGCAGTGGCGGAGGACGCACAGTGAAAGACCCACGCGACATCATCATCCGCCCGGTCGTGAGCGAGAAGTCCTACGGCCTCATCGACACGAACGTGTACACCTTCGTGGTGGCGCCCAGCGCCTCCAAGATCGAGATCCGCCAGGCCGTCGAGGCCATCTGGCCCAACGTCAAGGTCTCCAAGGTCAACACGCTCAACCGCAAGGGCAAGGCCAAGCGCGGTCGCAAGACTCCCCGCATGACCAAGCTGCCCGACCGTAAGCACGCCATCGTCACCCTCCGCGAGGGCAGCGATGACATCGAAATCTTCCAGGCCGGCTGAGAGGGACGCAGATGGCACTTCGCAAACGTAAGCCCACCAGCCCGGGTCGCCGATTCCAGACGGTCTCGGACTTCGCCGAGATCACCAAGACGACGCCCGAGAAGTCCTTGCTTGCACCCAAGCACCGCACGGGTGGCCGCAACAACTACGGCCGCAAGACGTCACGTCACCGCGGTGGCGGTCACAAGCAGCAGTACCGCATCATCGACTTCAAGCGGAACAAAGATGGCGTGCCGGCCAAGGTCGCTGCCATCGAGTACGACCCCAACCGCACGTGTCGAATCGCATTGCTGCACTACCTCGATGGCGAGAAGCGTTACATCCTCGCCCCGAAGGACCTCAAGGTCGGCGACACGGTTCAGTCCGGTCAGGGCTCGGAGATCCGCACCGGCAATGCCATGCCGCTTCGTTACATCCCCGTCGGTACCGTCGTACACAACGTCGAGTTCCAGCCGGGTGGCGGTGGCAAGATGGCGCGTTCCGCTGGTGCGAGCGTCCAGCTCGTCGCCAAGGAAGGCGACTTCGCCACCCTTCGTCTTCCCTCCACCGAGATGCGCCGAGTCCCGATCGACTGCCGCGGCACGATCGGTGAGGTCGGCAACTCCGAACACGAGCTCATCAAGATCGGCAAGGCCGGTCGTAACCGCTGGAAGGGCATCAAGCCCCAGACCCGCGGTGTGGCAATGAACCCCGTCGATCACCCCCATGGTGGTGGCGAGGGCAAGACCTCTGGCGGACGCCATCCCGTGTCCCCCTGGGGTAAGGCCGAAGGCCGTACCCGTGACAAGACCAAGCCGTCCCAGAAACTCATCGTGCGTCGTCGCCGTACCCGCGGCTCGCGCCGATAAGGGTCGAGGAGAAAAAACCACATGCCTCGCAGTCTCAAAAAAGGCCCCTTCGTCGACGATCACCTTCTCAAGAAGGTCGACGTCCTCAACGAAGCCGGCAACAAGACGGTCATCAAGACCTGGTCACGTCGCTCGACGATCATCCCCGACATGGTGGGTCACACCATCGCGGTGCATGACGGTCGCAAGCATGTGCCCGTCTACATCACCGAATCGATGGTGGGTCACAAGCTTGGCGAGTTCGCGCCGACCCGGACCTTCAAGTTTCACGCCGGCCAAGAGAAGTCGGGGCGTCGCTGATGGCTTTCGGAGTCAAGACCAACGAGCGTCCGGGTACCCGGGCCGAGCTCAAATACGCCCGTTTCTCGGCCTATAAGGCCCGTGAGGTGCTCAACCTGATCCGCGGCAAGTCCATCGCTGAGGCTCAGGCGATCCTGCAGCTCACCGAGCGCAGTGCCTCAGTGCCGATCCTCAAGACGTTGAACTCTGCTGTCGCCAACGCTGAGCACAACGACAACATCGCCGCCGATGAGCTCTATGTCTCAGCGTGCTTCTCCGATGAGGGTCCGACGCTTAAGCGCTTCCGCCCCCGTGCCCGTGGTCGTGCCGGACGCATCAACAAGCGCACCTGCCACGTGACCGTCATCGTCAGCCGCTACGCCGAGGCCGATCTCGAGATGCAGCGGGCCAAGCAGAGCCGTCGTGGCGCTGCCCCCGGAGCTGCGGCCAGCCGTGCCCGTCGTGTCTCGGGCAGCCGCAAGTCCGGCGAGACCACCACGCCGCTCGCCGACGAGGTTCCGACCGACGAAGTCGTGACCGACGAGATCGTGACCGACGAGATCGCCACCGGCGACGCGGTCACCGGAGAGGTCGTCGAGGCGGACATCGTCGACGAGGCACCTGCCGACGAGGCGCCGACCGATGAGGTCGTCACCGATGCCGACGCCACCGACGAAGCCGCCGAGGGAGACAAGTAATGGGTCAGAAGGTCAATCCGTACGGATTCCGCCTCGGTGTCACCACCGAATGGAAGTCCCGCTGGTTCGCCAGCCGCCAGGAGTACGTCGACAACGTCATCGAGGACTGGAAGATCCGCGACTTCCTCATGACGCAGCTGCCGCACGCCGCCATCAGCCGCGTCGAGATCGAACGCACTCGTGACCGTCTCCGTGTCGACGTCCACACCGCCCGCCCGGGCATCGTGATTGGTCGTCGCGGCTCCGAGGCCGACCGCCTCCGCGCCGGTCTCACCAAGATCTCCGGCAACGCCAAGGTCCAGCTGAACATCCAGGAGATCAAGCAGCCCGAGCTCGACGCTGCCCTCATCGCCCAGGGCGTCGCCGATCAGCTCGTCGGCCGTGTCGCTTTCCGTCGTGCCATGAAGCGAGCCGTGCAGAACGCACAGAAGGCCGGCGCCAAGGGCATCCGGGTGCAGTGCTCAGGTCGCCTCGGCGGCGCCGAGATGAGTCGCACCGAGTGGTACCGCGAGGGTCGGGTGCCGCTGCACACCCTTCGTGCCGACATCGACTACGGCTTCCGCGAGGCCCACACCACCTACGGCCGCATCGGCGTGAAGGTGTGGATCTACAAGGGCAACATCTTGCCCTACAAGCCACAGACCGACGACAAGGCTGTCCGCGAAGCTGCGATGGCCGTGGGCGAGACCGCCGGTGAGCCCCGCGCTCCCCGCCGAGTTGTGTCCACCGCAAAGAAGCGTGCCGAGACGGCTCCCGTCGACGAGATCGACGAGGCAACGCCGCTGGTCAAGGAGGCCGATCCCGATCTGGAGCGGCTCCTCGAAGAAGAAGAGCAGATCGAACGTGCGACTCGTCAGCATCACGAGACCCCGCACTTCCGCCCCGGGGATGGTGACTGAACATGTTGATGCCCAGAAAGGTCAAGCACCGCAAGCAACACCGCGGCCGGCTGACCGGAAATACCAAAGGCGCACCGTCGGTCACCTATGGCCAGTACGGGATCCAGGCCCTCGAGCCCGGGTGGATCACCGCTCGTCAGATCGAAGCTGCCCGTATCGCCATGACCCGCCACATCAAGCGTGGCGGCAAGGTGTGGATCAACATCTTTCCGGACAAGCCCATCACCCAGAAGCCCGCCGAGACCCGCATGGGTTCCGGTAAGGGCAACCCCGAGAAGTGGGTTGCCGTGGTGCGCCCGGGCCGGGTCATGTTCGAGCTGTCCTACCCCGATGAGGAGATCGCCCGCGGCGCCCTCAACCGGGCCATCCAGAAGCTGCCGATCAAGGCACGCATCATCAAGCGTGAGGAGGGGTTCTGATGGCGAAGACAGCAGTATCAGACCTCGGAGACGCCGAGCTGCTCGATGAGCTCACCCGCCACCGCGACGAGCTGTTCCAGCTCCGCTTCAAACTGGCGACCGGGTCACTCGAGAGCACCTCGAAGGTCCGTGGCGAGAAGCAACAGATTGCACGAATTCTGACCGAACTCCGCGAGCGAGAGATCGCCGCAGCCGAGTCGGCCGCGACACAGGAAGCGAGCCAGTGATGGCCGAAGCAACCGATACCACCACCGGCTCCGCCGCACCGGCCGAGCGTAACGCCCGCAAGGTGCGCGAGGGCTTGGTCACGTCGAACGGCATGGACAAGACGGCCATCGTCACCGTGACCGAGCGGGTCCGCCACAAGAAGTACAGCAAGACCCTGCTGCGCAACACCAAGCTCTATGTGCACGACGAAGAGAACGATCTCAACGTCGGTGACAAGGTTCGGGTCGCCGAGACCCGCCCCCTGTCCAAGCTGAAGCGCTGGCGCATCGTGGAAGTCCTGGAGCGTGCACGATGATCCAGCAGGAATCGCGACTCCGTGTCGCCGACAACTCGGGAGCACGCGAGGTGCTCTGCATCAAGGTGCTCGGTGGCTCTCGCCGGCGCTACGCCTCGATCGGCGACATCTTCGTCGCCACCGTCAAGGACGCGCTTCCGGGCGCGTCGGTCAAGAAGGGTGACGTCGTGAAGTGCGTCGTCGTTCGGGTGAAGAAGGAGAAGCGTCGTCCAGACGGTTCCTACATCCGTTTCGACGAGAACGCCGCCGTCCTCATCAACGATGCCCGCCAGCCGCGAGGGACCCGCATCTTCGGTCCGGTCGGCCGTGAGCTTCGCGACAAGAAGTTCATGCGCATCGTCTCGCTCGCACCGGAGGTGCTGTGATGAAGATCCGTTCAGGCGACCGAGTCGTCGTGCTCGCCGGCAAGGACAAGGGCAAGGAAGGGACCGTCAAGCGGGCCATTCCCAAGGCCGACAAGGTCGTTGTCGAAGGCATCAATGTGGCCAAGCGCCACCGCAAGCCGACCAAGGCCATGGACCAGGGCGGCATCGTCGATCTCGAGATGCCCATCCACATCTCGAACGTGGCCCTCCTCGACCCAGACGGCAAGGCGACCCGCGTCGGCTTCCGCGTCGAGGCCGATGGCACCAAGGTCCGCGTCAGCAAGCGAACCGGAGTTGACCTCCCATGACGACCACAACGTTCGTTCCCCGTCTCAAGACGCTCTACAACGACGAGATCCGCGCCAAGCTCCAGACCGAGCTCGAGCTCTCCAACATCATGGAAGTTCCCCGGCTCGAGAAGATCGTCATCAACGTCGGCTGTGGTGGTGCCATCGAGCACAAGCAGCTGATCGACAAAGTCGTCGGCGAGCTCACCATCATCGCCGGCCAGAAGCCGGTCGTGACCAAGGCCAAAAAGTCGATTGCCGGGTTCAAGCTCCGTGAGGGCAACCCGATCGGCGTCAAGGTGACCCTGCGGGGTAACCAGATGTGGGAGTTCTACGACCGTCTCCTGACGCTCGCCATCCCGCGAATCCGTGACTTCCGCGGTCTCAACCCTCGGGCCTTCGATGGCCGGGGTAACTACACCTTCGGCGTCACCGAGCAGTTGATCTTCCCCGAGATCGACTACGACCAGGTCGACGTGTCCCGTGGCATGGACATCACCATCGTCACGACCGCTCGCACCAATGCCGAGGGCAAGGCGCTCCTCGACGCATTCAAGTTCCCGTTCCGACGCGAAGGGCAGCAGTAAGCCATGGCAACCAAGGCGCTCATCAACAAGCAGCAAAAGAAGCCCAAGTTCAAGGTTCGGGGCTACACCCGCTGCCAGCGTTGCGGCCGGCCCCGTGCTGTGTACCGCAAATTCGGACTCTGTCGTATCTGCCTTCGTGAGCTTGCCCATGCGGGCGAGATTCCGGGCATGACCAAGGCCAGCTGGTAAGGAGGCGATGCACCATGACAATGACTGATCCCATCGCCGACATGCTCACCCGTCTGCGTAACGCCAACACGGCGATGCACGACGACGTCAAAATGCCGTCGTCCAAGCAGAAGGAAGCCCTTGCGGCCCTCCTCCACAGTGAGGGTTACATCGGTAAGTTCTCCGTCGAGGACCGCTCCGATGCCCCCGAGAAGGTCCTGAGCATCCAGCTCAAGTACTCCCCCGAGCGTGAGCGAGTCATCTCGGGCATCCAGCGGGTCTCCAAGCCCGGTCTCCGGGTGTACAGCAAGTACACCGAGGTGCCTCGCGTGCTCGGTGGACTCGGCATCGCCGTGCTGTCCACATCCCAAGGTCTCATGACCGACCGTGAGGCGCGCAAGCGTCGGGTCGGCGGCGAGATCCTCTGCAAGGTCTGGTAGGTAGCTCATGAGTCGTATTGGAAAAGCGCCGATCACGGTTCCCGCTGGCGTCACCGTCTCCATCACTGGTGGGCAGGTGGCCGTCAAGGGCCCGAAGGGCGAGCTCAGCCGCCCGATCCCCGGTGCCATCACCGTGCGCCAGGACGAGAACATCATCCACGTCGAGCGTCCCGATGACGAGCGGGAGAACCGTGCACTGCACGGCATGTTCCGCTCGCTCGTCAACAACATGGTCGTGGGCGTGACCGAGGGCTTCCGCAAGGACCTCGAGATCGTGGGCGTCGGCTACCGTGCCGCCGCCAAGACTGCCGACACGCTGGATCTGCAGCTCGGTTTCTCCCACCCCGTTGTCGTGAACGCCCCCGAAGGAATCTCCTTCATCGTGCCGGTCCCGACAAAGGTCGAGGTCCACGGCATCGACAAGGAGATCGTCGGCCAGGTCGCTGCGAACATCCGCTCGATCCGCAAGCCCGAGCCCTACAAAGGCAAGGGCGTCCGCTACGCCAACGAGCACGTCCGCCGCAAGGCCGGAAAGGCTGGCAAGTAATGAGCGACATGGCCAAGTACACCCGCGACGCCCGCATCCGGCGTCACGCCCGGGTCCGCAAGGTTGTTATCGGCACCGCCGTGCGACCGCGCCTTGCCGTGTTCCGGTCCAACCGGCACATCATCGCGCAGGTCATCGACGATGCGTCGGGCACGACCGTCGCCGCCGCCTCGACCCTCGAGGCCGACCTCCGCTCAACCGGGGGAAATAAGGAGGGCGCGGCCAAGGTCGGTGCCCTGGTGGCCGAGCGGGCCAAGGCCGCTGGCGTCACCACCGTGGTCTTCGACCGCGGCGGGTACCACTACCACGGCCGTGTGGCCGCAGTCGCCGACGCGGCGCGCGAAGCAGGATTGGAGTTCTGATGGCACTGATTAACGAGTCCGATCTGCAGCTTCGCGATTCACGGGTGATCAACATCAACCGTGTCGCGAAGGTCGTCAAAGGCGGCCGTCGCTTCTCCTTCACCGCACTTGTGGTGATCGGGGACGGTAACGGTCGTGTCGGCCTGGGCTACGGCAAGGCCAAGGAAGTCCCGCTCGCGATCCAAAAGGGCACCGAAGAGGCTCGCAAGAACCTGTTCGAAGTCGCGCTCGCCGGATCCACCATCGTGCACCCGATCGTCGGCGTGCTCGGGGCCGGGCGGGTGCTCTTGCAGCCCGCCGCTCCCGGTACCGGCGTCATCGCCGGTGGCGCCGCCCGCCAGATCCTTGAGGAGGCCGGCATCCACGACGTGCTCTGCAAGTCGCTCGGCTCCTCCAACTACATCAACGTGGCTCGAGCCACCATTAACGGACTTCAGCACCTTCGTCGTCCCGACGAGATCGCTCGCCTGCGTGGGCTCGACCCCGAGGAATTCGTCCCCAAGGGCCTTCTCGCGGCGTACCGTGAGAGCCAGCGCGGCCCGGCCCCCGCACCGTTCGAGGTCAAGTGATGGCGAGTCTCAAGGTTACCCAGGTCCGTTCGTCGATCGGCACCAAGCCCAAGCAGCGCGGCACGCTTCGCGCCTTGGGCCTGCGTGGGATCGGTAAGACCAACACCCTGCCCGACACCCCTGATACGCGCGGCCAGATTGCCAAGGTCCCGCACCTCATCAAGGTCGAGACCGTCTCCGACGAGGGAGCGAACTCATGAAGGTCCATGATCTGAAGCCCGCTGAGGGCGCCACCAAGCGTCGCAAGCGCGTCGGTCGCGGCATCGGTGGCAAGGGCGGCAAGACCGCCGGCCGTGGCACCAAGGGCCAGAAGGCCCGTGGCTCCATTCCGGTCTCGTTCGAGGGTGGTCAGCTGCCGCTCAGCATGCGGGTGCCGAAGCTCAAGGGCTTCAACAACCCGTTCCGCGTTGAGTACCAGGCGATTAATCTCGACACGCTCGAGGAGTCCGGTCTCACCGAGATCTCGCCCGAGTCGCTGCTCGCCAACGGCCTCGTGTCCAAGGGTGCCCTCGTCAAGATTCTCGGACGTGGCGACCTCACCCGCAAGGTGACGGTCCAGGCGCACGGCTTCTCGAAGTCGGCGACCGAGGCCATCGAGGCTGCCGGTGGCACTACCGAGATCCTGTCGAAGCCGTTCGGTGTTCGCCCGGCGTTCCACGGAAGCGCCCATACGAACCGTTAGTCTGTAGCGGCTACGTCACACGGGTCTGTTCCGATTCTCTCGTCGGCTACCGTCTCGATCTCGATACCGAACTTTTCAGGAGTCTCCTGTGTGGTCTTCGATCCGGAACATCTTCAAGGTCCCGGACCTTCGAAATAAGATTCTGTTTACGCTCTTCATGTTGGTGATCTATCGGCTGGGCTCGTACCTGCCGACGCCGGGAATCGACCAGAACGCGGTCAACGCTGTAAAGGAACAGGCCGAGCAGGGCGGCGTACTCGCCTTCCTCACGCTGTTCAGCGGCCAGGCGCTCACCCAGTTTGCGTTGTTTGCTCTCGGCATCATGCCGTACATCACCAGCTCGATCATCATGCAGATTCTGACGGTGGTCATCCCGAAGCTCCAGCAATGGCAGGAGCAGGGTGCGGTCGGTCAGCGCAAGACCACGCAGTGGACCCGCTACCTCACCATCGCCATCGCTGTGCTGCAGTCGACCGGCTTGGTCTTCCTCTTCCACAACGGTGGCGGTGGCCTCAGTACCAACCAGAACATCGACCTCGTGCCCAACTTCGGTGTCTTCCGGGTGTTGCTCATCGTCACGACGCTCACCGCCGGCACGGCGTTGCTCATGTGGATGGGCGAGACCATCACGCAGCGCGGGATCGGCAACGGAATGTCGCTGATCATCTTCGCCTCGGTGGTGTCGTCACTGCCCGGTACCGGTACGCAGGTCAAGGCCGAGGATGGTTGGGGCGGGCTCTCCATTGTGCTGCTGATGGCGGTGCTGATGCTGATCATGATCGTGTTCATCGAGCAGGGCCAGCGTCGTATCCCGGTGCAGTTCGCCAAGCGGGTTGTCGGCCGGCGCATGTACGGCGGCCAGAACAGCTACATCCCGCTCAAGGTCAACCAGGCCGGCATCATCCCGATCATCTTCGCCAACGCCGTACTGAACCTTCCGGTCCTGCTCAGCCAGGTGCTGCCCAGTGACGGATGGGGCGCCGACGTAAGTAGCTTCATCAACGACACCTTCACCGGTGGCACTCACTGGCTTTACCTGTCGTTCTTCGGACTGCTCATCGTGGGTTTCGCCTACTTCTACACGGCGATCGCCTTCGATCCGGTGCAGCAGGCCGACAACCTGCGTAAGCAAGGTGGCTTCATCCCGGGCATCCGGCCTGGTCCCCAGACCGAGCGCTATCTGTCCAAAACGCTCAGCCGCATCACGTTGCCGGGCGCACTGTTCATAGCGTTCCTCGCCATTGGCCCCGCCATCGTCATCGGTGCTCTTCTCTCGGGTGACACCGCCAGCATCGGTCAGAACTTCGGCGGCACCTCGCTGCTGATCGCAGTCGGGGTCGCCCTCGAGACGATGAAGCAAATCGACGGACAACTCATGATGCGTAACTACGAAGGCTTCCTCACGGCCAAGTGATGCATTTGCATCGCCGCCGTGAAGCTGCTGTCATCCCGTCATGCGACCCGCTCTCCGTTTGATCATCTTTGGCCGCCAGGGCGCGGGTAAGGGAACACAGTGCACTCGGCTCGCCGCGCACTTCGGGATACCCCATATCTCTACCGGCGACATGCTTCGGGCCTCTGCTGCGACCGGTTCCGAGTTCGGGCGAACGGTGAAGGCCATCATGGATGATGGAGGCTTGGTGTCCGATGAGGTCATGGAAGGTGTGGTGCGCGAGCGCCTCGCCATGCCGGACGCCTTGGTCGGCTTCCTGCTCGACGGATATCCCCGTACCCCGCCGCAGGCCGAGTTCCTCAACTCGATACTGGCACCGGGTGGCGTCGATCTGGCGATCAATCTCGAGGTCCCCGAGGATGTGGTCGTCGAGCGCATCACTCGTCGCCGGGTGTGTGAGTCCTGTGGAACCATTTACGCCCTTGGCGATGCCTCGGCCGATAGCGGCGAGTGCGCCAAGTGTGGCGGTTCGGTCGTCCAGCGCGGCGATGACTCCGAGGAGTCGGTCCGTCGGCGGCTGGCCCTGTACCAAAGTCAGACCCAACCGCTCACCGCCTGGTTCGAGGAGCGTGGCAAGTTGGTGGTCGTCGATGGGGTCGGACATCCCGACGACATCGCCGACGCGCTGGTCGCGGCAATCGTCGCCGGCTCAGCGCAGGCCTCGTGATCGTGCATTTGTCTGGGACCCCTCGGCTCGGTACACTGTCTCGCTGGCCGTCCGTGCGCCGCGAATTCTCGTGCGCCCAAGTCTGAGCCGCTGTTCTGTACATCCCTAGGAGGATGCTGCCCTGCCCAAGCCCAAAGAAGACGCGATCGTTCTGGAAGGAACGGTCACCGAGCCACTGCCGAACGCAATGTTCCGCGTTGAGCTCGAGAATGGCCACAAAGTTCTGGCCCACATATCCGGCAAGATGCGAATGCACTACATCCGCATTCTCCCCGGAGACAAAGTTCAGGTTGAGTTGACCCCGTATGACCTCACCCGAGGTCGGATCACCTACCGATACAAATGATGACCCGGGCCGTTGCGCCAGCGCGTGCGCTGGTTCGGGCCCTCCCCAAGCTGAGCGGAGCGGTCCGCTCGATGAGAAAGCCACATGATGAAGGTTCGACCGAGCGTCAAAAAAATCTGTGAGAAGTGCAAGGTGATCCGCCGCCACGGGCGTGTTCAGGTCATCTGCGAGAACCCCCGCCACAAGCAGCGGCAGGGCTAGGAAGGTCACCCATGGCACGTATCTCCGGTGTTGACATCCCCCGCGAAAAGCGGTTGGTGATCTCGCTTACCTACATCTACGGAGTCGGACTCTCCAGCGCAGAGGAAATCTGCGAGGCGACCGGCATCGACCAGAGCACCCGGGTTCGGGATCTGACCGACGAAGAGGTCAACAAGCTCCGCGCTCACATCGAGGGCAACCTCAAGGTGGAGGGTGACCTCCGCCGTGACGTCTCCCAGAACATCAAGCGCAAGATGGAGATCGGCTGCTACCAGGGCCTGCGCCACCGTCGTGGCCTTCCCGTTCGCGGCCAGCGCACGCACACCAACGCCCGCACCCGCAAGGGTCCCAAGAAGACCGTCGCCGGTAAGAAGAAGGTCCGTAAGTAATGGCCAAGCCACCAGCAGGAGGGCGTCGCCCTCGTAAGAAAGAGCGCAAGAACATCACCTACGGGGTGGTGCACATCAAGAGCTCCTTCAACAACACGATCGTCTCGATCACCGATCAGGACGGCAACGTCATTTCGTGGGCCTCGGCCGGCAACGTTGGTTTCAAGGGCTCCCGCAAGTCCACTCCCTTCGCCGCCCAGCTCGCTGCCGAGCAGGCCGCGCGTCGGGCCATGGAGCACGGCGTCCGCAAGGTCGACGTCGTGGTCAAGGGTCCGGGTTCCGGACGCGAGACCGCAATCCGCTCCATTCAGAACGTCGGCATCGAAGTGACCGGCATCAAAGATGTCACGCCGGTTCCGCACAACGGCTGCCGCCCACCCAAGCGTCGGAGGAACTGACGATGGCTCGTTACACCGGCCCCAAAGCGCGCGTGTCGCGCCGCCTCGGCACCAACATCTGGGGAACCAAAGGCGAGAACATCGCCATGGAGAAGCGTCCCTACCCGCCCGGAGACCACGGACGTACCCGTCGTCGTGGCAACGTTTCCGAGTATCTCCTGCAGATGCAGGAGAAGCAGAAGGCCCGCTTCACCTACGGCATCGGCGAGCGCCAGTTCCGCACCCTCTACGCCGAGGCCTCCCGTCGCCAGGGTGTCACGGGCGAGAACCTGCTGCGTTACTGCGAGCTGCGTCTCGACAACATCGTGTACCGCGCCGGATGGGCAGCAACTCGCCCGCAGGCCCGCCAGCTCGTCGGCCATGGCCACATCGATGTCAACGGCCGCAAGGTCAACATCGCCAGCTTCCGGGTCCGTAAGGGTGATGTCATCCGCCTGCGTGACAAGTCCCGCAACCTTCTGGTCATCCAATACAACATGGATGCCCTCGGTCGCATGGCTCCGGCGTGGCTCGAGGCCACAGATGGCGGCCAAGAGGTCGCCATCCGAGAGCTCCCGCTGCGTGAGCAGATCGACACCCCCGTCCGTGAGCAGCTCATCGTCGAGCTGTACTCCAAGTAGTCCTGTCGAATCTGCTCCCCGCACCAGCATTTGGTGCGGACTGGTCCGAACCCGATTCCCCGAACGTCTGACAACCGAGGTAGCGCAATCATGCTGATCATTCAGCGACCATCCGTCGAAGCGATCGACGATGAAGAAGGTAACCGGCAACGGTTCGCCATCACCCCCCTCGAGCCTGGCTTTGGGCACACGATCGGCAACTCGCTCCGGCGCACGCTGCTCTCGTCCATCCCCGGCGCGGCCATCACTCAGGTGCGCTTCGATGAGGCCCTCCACGAGTTCGACACCATCACCGGTGTCACCGAGGACGTCACCGACATCATCTTGAACCTCAAGGACATCGTCGTGGTCAGCCACAGCGATGAGCCCGTGACGCTGCGCCTCGACGTGCGTGGCGCCGCCGAGGTCACCGCCGGCGACATCCAGACCACCGCCGATGTCGAGATCCTCACCCCCGATCTCCACATCGCCTCGGTCAATGGCAAGGGCCGCATCGCCGCCGATCTCACCATCGAGCGCGGCCGCGGTTACCTGCAGGCCGATGCGACCCGTGGTTCGGGCACCATCGGGGTCATCCCGGTCGACTCGATCTTCTCGCCGGTGCGCCGGGTGGCCTTCACGGTCGAGCCGACCCGTGTCGAGCAGTCCACCAACTACGACCGTCTCGTGCTCGACATCGAGACCGACGGCTCGATCTCTCCTCGTGAGGCCCTCGCTTCGTCGGGCGCCACGCTGCGGGCTCTGGTGCAACTCGTCGAAGAGATGAGTGACGAGCCACAAGGCCTCGAGATTGGCGAGATCGCCATCCCGACGCTGTCGTCGCCCGACCTCGACCTCGCTATTGAAGATCTCGATCTGTCCGAGCGTCCCCGCAACTGCCTTAAGCGTGCCCAGGTCAACACCGTGGGTGAACTGCTGCAGAAGAGCGAGGACGACCTGCTGGCGATCACCAACTTTGGCCAGAAGTCGCTCGACGAGGTCCTCGTCAAGCTCGATGAGCGCGGGCTTTCCCTGCGCGGACGCAACTGAGGAACTGAATCATGCCCGGAACCCCCAAGAAGAGCCGCCGCTTCGGCGGTAACGCCGGCCACCAGCGCCTCCTCATGGCCAACCTGGTGAATTCGCTGGTCGCTGCTGAAGGCATCGTGACCACCGAGGCCAAGGCCAAGGCGCTGCGCCCTGTCGCCGAGAAGATCATCACCAAGGCAGCCAAGGGCGGCCTGCACAACCACCGCCAGATCCTTGCCTACCTCGGCGATCAGGAGATCGCGGCGAAGCTGATGGACGATGTCGGCCCCCGCTATGCGGACCGCCCGGGTGGCTACACCCGCGTCCTCAAGCTCGGCCCCCGTCACGGCGACAACGCGCCGATGGCGCGCATCGAGCTCGTGTAGATGGCCTCGGCCACCTTCGCTAGTTTCGGTCGCTTCGCTCCCTGCTAACGCTACGGTACCTCGGCTGACCCTACGATGCGCATCGAACTGAACCAGGAGCTGGGCCTGCGGGTCCGGCTCCTTGTCGCGTACGACGGCGCGGCGTTCAGCGGTTTCGCTCGCAACACCGGCGTCGTCACGGTGGCGGGGGAGCTCGAGGACCAGCTCACGCGCATCCTGCGTCACCCGGTGGTCGTCACCGGCGCCGGACGCACTGACAAGGGGGTTCATGCCTGGGGCCAGGTCGTGCACTTCGACACCTTCGCCGACCTGTTCGATCCTGTGCGGATGATGCGGTCGATCAACAACCTGTGCGCACCGGCGCTGGTGATCCGCGAGGCCGAGGCCGTCCCCCCGGGTTTCGATGCCCGATTCAGCGCCCAGTGGCGGCGGTACCGCTACACGGTGCTCAACACGCTTACTCCCAACCCGTTCCATGCGGCGCAGAGCTGGCACGTCGAGGCGCCCCTGTCGATGCCTGACATGGCCGAGGCGTCGCAGATGCTGATCGGGCTGCACGACTTTTCGTCGTTCTGTCGAAGACCCCCAGTGGGCCCCGATGAAGACCCGAAGACGCTGATGCGCAACATATGGTCGATCGACTGGCGAGACCTCGACGGCGAGCGGTTCCAGGTCGAGCTGACGGCGAAGGCGTTCTGTCATCAGATGGTGCGCAGCATCGTCGGCACATTGATCGATGTCGGACGGGGACACCGCCGACCACCGGATATGGCCGCCATCCTCGAGGCCCAGGACCGCTCGGTCGCCGGCAATCTCGCCCCTCCCCACGGACTGTGCCTCTGGGAGGTCGGCTACTGAAGTCGGCGCTCTCTGCTGGGGAGGCGGAACCCACATTTGCGGCCTGATCAGCGAACCCGGTATTATCTCAACTCGCGTCTGCGGCCGGTCGGCTGTGGTCCTTCATTCACCCTGACACGCAGTCGCCCCCGAACGGCCGGGCCTCGCTGCAACAGAAGGTTCTCCCGTGACCACATACTCTCCCAAAGCCAGCGAGATCACCCGCACCTGGCATGTCGTCGACGCCGAGGGCATGGTCCTCGGGCGCCTCGCCACCGAAGTAGCCCGCCTTCTGCGCGGCAAGCACAAGCCGATCTTCTCGCCGCACATGGACACCGGCGACCACGTGATCATCATCAACGCCGACAAGATCGTGCTCACCAACGACAAGGCCAACACCAAGATGGTCTACCGCCACTCGGGGTACCCGGGCGGAATCTCGTCGCAGACCTACGCCCAGGACCTAGCCAAGAAGCCTGCCGATGCCGTGCGCCGCACCATCCGGGGCATGCTGCCGAAAAACCGTCTCGGCGCCCAGCAGCTCACCAAGCTCAAGGTCTATGCCGGTCCCACGCACCCGCACCAGGGCCAGAACCCGCAGACGCTCACCATCGCCGGCGCAATCGCTCGGTCATAACTCAGATTCGTACCGGAAAGATCGTCATGTCTCACCCTCTCATCCAGTCCACCGGTCGACGTAAGCGTGCCGTCGCACGCGTCCGGTTCCGCACCGGCACCGGCACCATCACCGTCAACAAGCGTCCGGTCGAGGAGTACTTCCCGAACGACACCCACCGCATGGTGCTGACCGAGCCGCTCAAGCTCACCTCGAACACCGAGACCTACGACATCGATGTCACGATGCACGGTGGTGGCGTCTCCGGCCAGGCCGGAGCGCTTCGCCTTGGCATCTCGCGGGCGCTCATTGCGCTCGACGAAGAACTGCGCCCCGTGCTCAAGAAGGCCGGCTTCCTCACCCGCGACTCCCGCGAGAAGGAATCCAAGAAGTACGGCCTCAAGAAGGCCCGTAAGGCTCCGCAGTACTCCAAGCGCTAGCCGGCGTTCCGTCGTGCGTTTCGGTACCGACGGCATACGCGGGGTTGCGAACACTGACCTCACGCCAGAGCTCGCCCTGAAAATTGGGCGGGCTTCGGCGCGCGTACTCGGCGGACCGGTCATCTCGGTCGGTCGCGATCCACGCTGGTCGGGCTCCATGCTCGAGGCGGCCTTTATCGCCGGAGTGTGTAGTGAGGGTGTCTCGGTGGAGTCGCTTGGCGTGGTCCCCACGCCGGCCGTGGCCTTCCGCTCCGACCAGGCCCACCGCCCAGCCGCCATGATCTCGGCGTCGCACAATCCGTTCGCTGACAACGGCATCAAGCTCTTCGCCCCGGGCGGGCTGAAGCTGTCCGACGCCGTGCAGCTGCGGCTCGAGGCCGTGCTGGGTGGGCTCGGCGATGCCTCGGGGTTCCGTGACCAGGTGCCCGTCGGCGACCAACTCGGGCAAACGACGAGCTACGACGTCGGGCCCGCATACCTCGACCACGTTGTCGCCAGTATCGATCCGGCCGCCGACGGCGCCCTGCCGCTCTCGGGCCTGCGAGTTGTCGTCGACTGTGCCAACGGCGCCGCCTCTGCGCTGGCGCTCGACGCGTTCACCGCGCTTGGAGCCAGTGCCACCTCGCTGCACGACCGACCCGATGGACGCAACATCAATGACGCCAGCGGATCGACCCACCCCGAGGCCTTGCAGGCCGCAGTGGTTGCAGCTGGTGCCGACTGCGGGTTCGCTTTCGACGGCGATGCCGATCGCATGCTCGCCGTCGACGCTGCGGGCCGTCTCGTCGACGGCGACCAACTCATTGCCATCGCCGCCATCGATCTGAAGTCCCGGGGTCGGTTGGCCAACGACACCGTCGTCGTCACGGTCATGACCAACCTGGGCTTCCGCATCGGAATGCGCCGGCATGGCATCTCCGTCGTCGACACCGCGGTGGGAGACCGCTACGTGCTCGAAGCGCTCGACACCGGTTCCTTCGTGCTCGGTGGTGAGCAGTCCGGCCACATCATCTTCCGCGATCGCGCCACAACCGGCGACGGGCTGCTCTCAGCGGTCACCATCGCCGAGGTCATCTCCCGGAGCGGGCGCCCGATCGCCGATCTTGCCGATTCGGCCATGACCCGGCTACCTCAGGTGCTCCGCAACGTACGAGTGGCCGGTCCGGCCGGCGACGTTGCTGCCAAGATCGCCAACGAAGTCCGCGCTGTCGAGGCTGCTCTCGGCGAGACGGGCCGTGTGCTCGTGCGGGCCAGCGGCACGGAGCCCCTGGTCCGAGTCATGGTCGAAGCG
>Ga0105047_10006003_pt1 | contig 20675 bp, 11 predicted proteins | sample MAT04_FD_78384 | JGI IMG/M metagenome (GOLD analysis project Ga0105047, IMG submission 78384) | Freshwater microbial communities from Lake Fryxell liftoff mats and glacier meltwater in Antarctica - MAT-04 (megahit assembly) | ecosystem: Environmental > Aquatic > Freshwater > Ice > Liftoff...
GTGCTGGCGCAAGGTGTGCCGGCCGGGCGCATCCGCCGGGTCGAGCGCCTGCTGCTGCGCTACCAGGGCACCGACACCGCGCTGCCGGTGGCGCCCGCCGGGCTGGCGGCGATGCACGCCGCGTTCGAGGCCGCCTACCGCCAGCGCTTTGCCTTTGGTCTGCCCGGGCGCGGCTTGGTGATCGAAGCGGCGTCGGTCGAGGCGGTCGGGGCGTCAAACCCCGTGCATGGCCGCGCCGAGGCCAGGGCAAAGCCGCTGCTGGCGCCCGAGGTGCTGGCCGAGCCCTTGGCCCAGGTGCACATGCACTGCGGCCTGGGCGACGGCGGTGCCGACGCCTGGCGCCTCACGGCCTTGCACCAGCGCGAAACCCTGGCCGCCGGTGCCGTGGTGCCCGGCCCGGCAGTGATCGCCGAGCGCAACGCCACCACCGTCGTCGAGCCCGGCTGGCAGGCCCAGGTCGGCGCTGACCGCAGCCTCACGCTGCACCGGGTGCGGCCGCGCCCCGCGGCCCAGGCCCTGGGCACGGCGGCCGACCCGGTGATGCTGGAGGTGTTCAACAACCTGTTCATGAACATCGCCGAGCAGATGGGGCTGCGGCTGCAGAACACCGCGCACTCGGTCAACATCAAGGAGCGGCTGGATTTTTCTTGCGCGCTGTTCGATGCCCAGGGCCAGCTGATCGCCAACGCGCCGCACATGCCGGTGCACCTCGGCTCGATGAGCGAGTCCATCAGCACGGTGATTCAGCGCAACCCGGCCATGCAGCCGGGCGATGTCTATGTGCTGAACGACCCCTACCACGGCGGTACCCATTTGCCCGATGTGACGGTGGTGACGCCCGTCTATTTGGCCGGCAGTGCGCGACCCGAGTTTTATGTTGCCAGCCGCGGCCACCATGCCGACATCGGCGGCATCACGCCCGGCTCGGTGCCGCCGTTCTCCCGCAACATCGACGAGGAGGGCGTGCTGATCGACAACCTGCTGCTGGTGCGTGATGGTGTGCTGCGCGAGGCTGAACTGCGCAGCCTGCTGGCCAGCGGCCGCTGGCCGGCCCGCAACCCCGACCAGACCGTGGCCGACCTGCGGGCCCAGATCGCCGCCAATGAAAAAGGCGTGCAAGAGCTGCAATCGATGGTCGCGCAGTGGGGCCTGGGCACGGTGGTGGCGTACATGGGCCATGTCCAGGACAACGCCGAAGAGTCGGTGCGGCGTGTCATCAGCGCGCTGCACACGACGATGGGCGATGGCACCTTCAGCTTGCCGATGGACAACGGCGCTGTGATCAACGTCAAGGTCACGGTGGACACCGTGCGGCGCGAGGCGGTCATCGACTTCAGCGGCACCAGCGCGCAACTGCCCGACAACTTCAATGCGCCCAGGGCGGTGACGGTGGCGGCGGTGCTCTACGTCTTCCGCACCCTGGTGGACGACGACATCCCGCTCAACGCCGGCTGCCTCAAGCCGCTGCGGCTGGTCGTGCCGGACGGCTGCATGCTCAACCCGCACGCGCCGGCCGCCGTGGTGGCCGGCAATGTCGAAACCTCGTCCTGCGTCACCAACGCGCTGTACGGCGCACTCGGCGTGATGGCGGCCGGCCAATGCACGATGAACAATTTCACCTTCGGCAACGCGGCCTACCAGTACTACGAGACGATCTCGGGCGGGTCGGGTGCCGGGCCGGGCTTCGACGGCACGGCGGTCGTGCAGACGCACATGACCAACTCGCGCATGACCGACCCCGAGGTGCTGGAGTTCCGCTTCCCGGTGCGGCTCGACAGCTACGCGATCCGCCAGGGCTCGGGCGGCGCCGGGCGCTGGCGTGGCGGCGATGGCGGGGTGCGGCGGGTGCGATTTTTGCAGCCCATGACCGCAGCGATCCTCAGCAACGGCCGGCTGCACGGCGCCTTTGGCGGCGCCGGTGGCCAGCCCGGTGCGCCCGGCATCAACCGGGTCGAGCGGGCCGATGGCCGGACAGAGCCGCTGGGCTACATCGGCGAGGTGGCGATGCAACCGGACGATGTATTCGTGATCGAGACGCCGGGCGGTGGCGGTTGGGGTGAGCCGGCATGAGCAGCGCCGCATGAAAACCCTGCTGATCACCGGATTCGAGCCGTTTGGCGGTGATGCCGTCAACCCGTCCTGGGCGGTGGCGCAGGCGCTTGACGGCCAGGTCATCGGCGGCGCCCTGATCGTCGCCGCGCAGCTGCCCTGTGTGTTTGCCCAGGCCCTGCCGGCGCTGCAGTCGGCACTGGACCGGCACACACCCGCCTGGGTGCTGGCGCTGGGCCTGGCCGGCAGCCGCTCAGTCATCAGCGTGGAGCGGGTGGCGGTCAACCTGGTCGATGCCCGCATCCCCGACAACGCCGGTGCCCAGCCGGTAGACGAGCCGGTGCTGGCAGGCGGTGCGGCGGCGTATTTCACCGGCCTGCCCGCCAAGGCCATCGTGGCCCGGCTGCAGCAGGCTGGCCACGCGGCCGAGCTGTCGCATTCGGCCGGCAGTTATGTCTGCAACCAGGTGTTTTACGGCCTGATGCAGCGCTTGGCTGCGCGGCCCGGCGTGGTGGGCGGCTTCATCCACCTGCCGCCTTTGCCCGAGCAAGCGGCCCGGCACCCGCAGTCCCGGGCGATGGCCCTGGACGAGCAAGTGGCGGCGCTGCGCCGGGTGGTCGAGCTGTTGGTGGACGGCACACCGGAGTTGCGCGCGCTGGGCGGCCGCATCGACTGAGCTGGCGCCGGGCTTTGGGTCGCCCGCGCCCGGACCTTGCGCGCTAGTCCGCGTCGCGGTAGAGCTTCCAGCGGTCCAGTGCCACGCGCATCAGCCGCTGCTGGTCGTTGAAACGCCGACAGCTGTTGCAGGCCAGCCAATGCAGGTGCAGCGAGACCGATTCCATGGCTTTGAGCGGCCGGTCCTGGCTCTCCAGTACCAGACGGGTCACGTCCTTGCAGCTTCGGCGGATCTTCATGGCGGGCAGTGTTCTGTGATCGGGATCGGGCTCAGGCTTTGACTTTTTGTGTCGAGAACCAGCGCAGCTGCAGGCAGTCACGCAGCCTCAGCCGCGCGCGGTGCAACAGCACCCACAAGTTGGTCGAAGTGATCTGCAATTCCTTGCAGATTTCGTCGGTTTCCAGCTCCAGCCACTCGCGCATCATGAAAACCCGGCCCTGGGCGGGTGGCAACTGGTCGCAGCAGACCTGCAGCACGTCGAAAAACTGGCGCTGGCCGCAGGCGGCCTCGGGGCTGCCCCAGTCTTGCGGTTTGTCGCTCCAGTGGCCGGTGCGGTCGAACAGCGACTCGTCCAGGTCCTCGCCGTCCTCGGTGTTCATCACCGTGGCCTCGCGGGTGTGGCGGCGCAACTGGTCCACCACCTTGTGCTTGAGCACCCCCACCAGCCAGGTCTTGAGCTGCGACTGGCCACCGAAGCCCTCGGGTTTTTCCAGCGCGGCCAGTACGGTGTCGGACACCGCGTCCTCGGCCCAGGCGTCGTTGCGCAACTGGGCCCGGGCAAAACGCAACAGTTGCGGGCGCAGGGCCTCGACCTGGCGGGCAAAGTCGGACGGCGGAGCGGGGCTTGGTGGCATGGCGTGGTCTGTGGGCGGCGGGGCAGCGTTGCCGCATGATGCCAGCAGCCCGCTGCCGATCACCCGCCGACCGGACGCAAAAAAGCCCGGGCGACACGAGGTCGGCCGGGCCGAAAATCACCTGGATGCTGCGGGGGACACACGGACGAGTTGCCGAACCCGTGTTGCCCGCCCGGCCGCTCGAGGCCGCCAGCCAGGTGAGGACTCTTACTTGCCGGGGCGAACGGTGATCTCGTTCTTGACGGCGACCACACCACTGACCTTGGACGCGATGCTTGCAGCAGTCATCTTCTCGTTGTAGCTCTTGGCGAAGCCGGACAGCATCACGGTGCCCTTCATGGTCTCGACGCTGATGCTGGACGCGTCGACATCCGGGTTGTCGATGTAACGGCCCTTGACGGCGGTGGTGATGGCAGTGTCGTCGACGTAGGCGCCGACGCTTTCCTGGCCGCGGGTCACGGCACAGCCGGTGGCGCTGAGCAGGGCGATGGCGATGAAAGCGGCGCTGAGGGTGTGGCGAATGATCATGGTGTAGCTCCTGGGGTGTGTGAATAAAAGGCTTGGCACTGACCGGGGATGAAATGGGCCCGGCCGCCCATGTCTTGGCGGACTAGTCGCTCAACCAGTCACTCAACTCGTCGGCGTGTTCCTGCTCGTCGCTCAAGATGTCTTCGAGCAGGCGGCGGGTGGTGGTGTCCTTGTCGCCGATCAGCGCAATGATCTGGCTGTAGGTCTCGATGGCCACCCGCTCGGCGATCAGGTTGGCGCGAATCATGGCTTTCAGGCCGGTCGAGTCGTCGTAGGCCGCATGGCTGCGCTGCGACAAGGTGTCGGGCGAGAAATCAGGCTCGCCGCCGAGTTGCACGATGCGCTGGGCCAGGCGGTCGGCATGGGCCGACTCCTCGTTGGCATGCACCAGAAACTCTTCGGCGATCTTGGGCGACGCCAGACCGACGGCCGTGAAGTGGTGGCGGCGGTAGCGCAGCACACACACCAGTTCGGTGGCCAGGCTGTCGTTGAGCAGTTTGATGATGTCGTTGCGCCAGGGGCCGTAGCTTGGCGTCACGGCGCCCTGGTCCAGGCTGCTGCGTGCGGCATCGATGGCCTTCAGGTCGAGCACCATGCGCGCGGGCTTGGCTGCAGCGTCGCTGTTGGCGTGTGCTTGTTCGTGGACGACAACCATGGTGTGCTCCTGGGCGGTTCGGGTTGGGCTCTGGGTCCGTGCCACCCGGTCGGGGTTGCATGAAGCCGATGAACACACTGTAGGAATTGCCGCACGTGGCGGCCATAGTCGGCCGGCGCGCCCTGCTGTAGGACAGCGCCGCAGCGCTGCGTCAGGGGCTTTCAGTCCGCGCCGGCGACGGCGTCGGCCGGCAGCCGGGCCGGCGCCGGGCTTTCGGGTGCCGCGTCCAGCAGCGGCACCAGAAAGCAACTGTCGCCGGCACCCAGCGTGGACCAGTCCAGCGCCTGGCCGGGCGCCAGCAGCACGGCATCGGCTGGCGCACGGGCCTGGATCGCGGCCAGGCTGGCACCCCGCGCCAGGATGAAGCGCATGTGCCGGCCGTCTCGCCGCAGGCTCAGTTCGGCCTGCGGCCAGTGCAGCGGCAGGCAGGGCGTGAACTGCAGCGACCGCGCCTGCAGTTGCAGGCCGAAGATCGACTCGACCGCCGCCCGGTGCAGCCAGGCGGCCGCACCGGTGTACCAGCTCCAGCCGCCGCGGCCGACGTAGGGCGGCTGGCTGTAGACATCGCCGGCCATCGCGTAGGGTTCGATGCCGTAAGCCGCACCGTGCTCGGGGTGGCTGGCGCGGTGCGCCGGGCTCAGCCAGGTGAAGGACCGGTAGGCCGTGTCGGCGTCGGCGGTATCCAAGGCGGCCGTGGCGCCGAATGTCTGGCCTTGATGCTGCGCCCGGGCATGCAGTTGCGCCTGCGCCATCAGCGCCCAGACCGCGGCATGTGAATATTGGCCACCGTTTTCACGCACGCCCGGCGGGTAGGCCTGGATGTAGCCGGCGCTGGGCTGGGCATGCTGGAGCGGCGGGTTCAGCAGCCGGATCAGGCCAGCGTCGGTGTCTACCAGGTGTTCTTGCACCGCAGCCATCGCGATGCGCTGCAGCGCGGGCGGCGCCACGCCGGACAGCACCGACCAGCACTGGGCGATCAGGTCGATGCGGGCCTCGGTATTGGCGTGCGATCCGAGTGGCTGGCCGTCGTCGAAAAACGCGCGTTTGAACCACTGGCCGTCCCAGGCCGGGCCCATCAACGCGGCCTGCCAGCCGGCGGCCGCTGCCTCCCAGCGCTGGGCCCGGGGCCCGTCGCCGCGGGCCCGGGCCAGCGGCGCAAAGTCGGCCACCAACCGGCACAAGAACCAGGCCAGCCAGACCGATTCGCCGCGCCCGCCGTGGCCGACCCGGTTCATGCCGTCGTTCCAGTCGCCGGTGCCCATCAGGGGCAGGCCGTGCACGCCCACCCGCAGGCTGCGGTCGATCGTGCGGGCTGCGTGCTCGTACACGCTGGCGCTCTGGGCGCTGACGGTGGGCGTGGTGTAGGCGTCTTCGGCACCGTCGGGGATGGGCCCGGCCTCGATGAACGGCACCACCTCATCCAGCAGGCTGGCATCTCCGGTGCAGCGCAGGTGGTGCACGCAGGCATGGGCCAGCCACAGCAGGTCGTCCGAAAAGTGCGTGCGCACGCCGTTGCCCAGCGGGTTGTGCCACCAGTGCTGCACGTCGCCCTCGGGGAACTGGCGCGACGCACACAAAAGGATCTGATCCCGCAGAATCTGCGGCGCGGCCCAGGCCAGCGCCATGCTGTCCTGCAACTGATCGCGGAAGCCGGTGGCGCCGCCAGCCTGGTAGAACGCGGCCTTGGCCCAGATCCGGCACGACACGGTCTGGTACAGCAGCCAGCGGTTGACCATCACATCGAACAGCGGATCGGGTGTCTTGACGTTTGTGGCGCCCAGCAGCGCGTCCCAACGGGCCCGCACCTGGTCCAGCCGATGCGCTGGCGACACGGTGGCCGCCTCGGCGGCGAGCTGGCGTGCGGCATCCGGGCTGGCCGCGTAGCCCAGCAGGAACACCCGCTCGACCGCTTCGCCAGGCGCCAGCAGCAGCCGGGTCGACAGCGCGGCGACCGGGTCCAGGCCGGGGGCGCTGCGCTGGCCGAAGTGGTCGGGCAGCACCAGCCGGCCCCGGGCGTCGAAGCATTCGCGCCTGTCGCAGGTCCAGTCCTCAGTCGGCTCGGCATTGCCGCCAGCGCTGGCCAGGGCCAGAAAGCCGGTGCCGTCGCCAAAGCCGGCCGAATGGTCGCGCTGGGTGGCCAGCAGGGCCAGCAGGCGCGGCCCAGAGCGGCCGCCATCATGGCCCGAACTGCCCGACCCCGGCAGGCGCTGGTGGTAGGCGGCGGTCAACACGGTGTTGCGGTCGCTGCGCTGGCTGCCCATCATCCACTCGGCCAGGGCGACCAGCCGCAACTGCAGCGGGCGCGGGCCGTGGTTGATCAGGCGCACCCGCAGCTGCTTGACGGCGGTCAGCGGGTCGACGCAGGTGTTGAGCTGGATGTCCACATCACCGCGGCGGTGGCCGATGCTGCTGCTGCCCTGGCCGTGCGCCACCCGGTAGGTGGCATGGTCGTGGCCCAGCGCACCGGGCGCCAGGTTCCAGACCTGCAGCGTTTTCAGGTCCTGCAGCATCAGCCACTCCGACGGCGGGTCGGCCACCGGGTCGTTCGACCAGGCGGTGAGCTGGTTGAGCCGGCTGTTGACGGCCCAGGTGCAGCCGCCGCCGGCCTCCGAGACTTGGCTGCCGAAGCCCGGATTGGCCATCACGTTGATCCACGGCCGGACCGGGCGCAACGCGGCACTGACGTCGAAGCGGAACTCGCCGCTGGCCGCATCGAACCGGCCGACCGGCGCGGGCACCACTGCCACGCCGTCCGACGCCACCGTCAACTCGGCCGATGAGCCGAGTTGGCGGTCTTCCAGGGCCTGCTCGTGGCGCTCGGTCCAGACCTGCAGGTGATGCAGCAGCGGCCGGCCGTCGGCATCGATACGGACCCGCGCCAACGCCTGCAGCGTGCCCGACTCGGCGGGCGAGAGGTCCTCGGCGCGCAGCAGGAAAAAGCCGGTGCGGGTGTGACCGGTGATGCTGCTTTCGGCAGCGCTGTCGGCCAGATGGCGGTCGCGCAGGTCGGCGATCTCGCGCTGCAGCGCCATCAGGTAGGACGCCGGCTCGGCATTGACCACCACCAGGTCGCAGCCCACGCCGCCCCAGGCCCACAGGCGCAGCGCCTGGGCCAGCGTGCGCAGCAGGCCCAGACCCTGGATCGAGCCCGCGTTGACCAGCAACAGCGGCCGGTCGCCCGAGATGCCGAAGCGCCACAGCAGGCGGCGGTCGCACTGCTCGGCCGGGGCGGGTTGGGCTGCGGTGGCCGCCGCCAGGCCGGCCGCACGCAGGTTGTCGGCGCTGCGCACGGGCTCGGCCTGCGGCCGGGTCAGGCTGAGTACCAGCGCGGTGGTCAGGCTCTGGATCGCGGCAAAGTTGTCCGGCCCCAGGCGCAACGTGCGCAGCCGAATGGCGGTCAGCGTGGCCGACATCAGCGATGCCCGCTGCACCGCGCTGGCCTGGCGGTACTTGTCGATCACTGCATGCAGCGTGTTGGCGTTGTCGGACGCCGCGGTGGCAAAGGTCAGCTTGGCCTTGCCGTGCGGCGCGATGCGCAGCCGCACGGCCAGCGCACAGACCGGGTCCAGCCCGGTCGCCAGCGACAGGCTGCCGGCGTGCAGCGGCGCTTGCTGCGGGTCGGACGGGTCTGCCGCGGCGGCCGGCGTGGTGGCGGCCGTGGGTGGCGGGTCGAACGAGGCCAGCGGCTGGCTGGCGGCGCGGTTGCGGCCCAGCCAGCGTTGCCGGTCGGTCTGGATGCGCAGGCCTACCACCTGGGGGTCGCTGGCGGTCAGGAAGTGCGCCGCCCGCAGTGCGGGCTCGCTGGGCAGGCGGGGTGTGCGCTCGAACACCAGCGCCTGGTGCTCGGGCCGCCAGGCGGCGCGCACGAACAGGTTCATGAAGGCGGGATGGGACTCGTCGGCGCGGTCGTCCGCCAGTGTCAGCTCGAAAGCCGAGATCAGCTCGATGTCCAGCGTCTGATCGCCCAGGTTGTGCAACTCGACCTGGCGGAACTCGATGTCGTCCTCGGGGCTGACCCAGACCGTGGTGTGCGCCTGCACACCCGGCCACTTTGCGTCGAAGCAGACCCGGTCGGCGTGGAACAGGCTTTGGTATTGCGCTGCCGGATCGGGCGCCGGGTGCTGGGTGAGCGACACCACCGGCGCACTGTCGGCGCGCGCGGCGTTGGCGCTGCGCCGGTCGCTGCGGCCGGTCCAGCCGTGGCCTGTAGCGGCACTGGCCGATCGGCGCTCGGCCGGGTTGGCCCAGCGCAGGTAGAAAAAGCTGCCCATGGCATCGCGCAGTGCGTCGTCGCGCCAGCGGGTGATGCCGGTGGCGCCCCAGCGGCTCCAGCCGGCGCCGTTGGCGCGCAACGAGACGCTGTAGCGCCCGTTGCCCAGCAGGTGGGTGGGCTCTACCGCGCCGGCGCCCGGCAGCACCTCGCGCAGCAGGCCGGGGGTGCGCCGCAACATGCTCTGCAGTGGCGCGGCGGCTGGGGTGGCGCGCAGCACCGGCACCTCGCGGGGCGGGCGCTCGTGCAGCAGCGAGGCCACGGCGGCCAACTGGGCATTGGCCATGCCCCAGCGCTGGGCCGGGCCGCCCAGCAGCAGGTTGGCCACGGCCACGATGCTCATGCCCTGGTGGTGCGCCATGAAGGTGGCCACCGGCGCAAAAGCCTCGTCACCGGTCTGCCGGCCGGGTGTGAAGTCCAGCGCCTCGATGAAGCCGTAGCGCCCCTGTGCCCCCAGCGCGGCCAGGGCGTCCAGGTTCAGGCTGGCGCGGTGCGGCGCGATCATCAGTGCCAGTGCGCTGGCGTAAGGCGCCAGCACCAGCTCGTCGGTCGGCGTACGGCGCAAGGCCAGCCGCGGCACCCCCTGCGGCGCGTACTGGTAGGCCAGGGTGTGGTCGGCGCCGGCGTAGGCCGACTCCGAGATGCCCCAGGGCAGGTGGCGCGGCGCGGTGAACGCGATCTGCTCGCGCAGCGCGGCATGGCAGGCCTCGCTCAGCACGCTGCCGGGCGGCTCGGCCAGCACCAGGGTGGGCATGAGGTACTCGAACATCGAGCCCGACCACGAGCGCAGCCCGGCCAAGGTGCCGACGCCAAAAAACGGCCGGCCCAGCGCGCCCCAGTGCCGCACCGGCACGTCGCCCTTGGCGATCGCGAACAGGCTGGTCAGGCGCGACTCGGACGCCAGCAGGTCATAAAAGCCGGCATCGAGCTGCTGCTCTGCCACCCGCCAGCCAATGTGGAACAGGTGGCGATGACGGTGGTACAAAAACCCGAACTCGGCCTGGTCGGCCAGGGCCTCGCAGCGGGCAGCCAGGGCTTGCAGGCGTTGCACCGCGACAGCGGTCTGCGTCTCGCCCCCGCTGTCGACCCGGGTGCGCGCGGCATCGTCCAGTGCCACCGAGCGGCGCATGGCGCGGTGGTCGGCCAGGCAGTCCTGCAGCTGCACCCGTTGCTCGGGCGGCAAGTCGCTGCGCTGGGCCAGCAACGGGGCCAGCCGGGCCCGGCTGGCGCGCAGGGCACGCTGGCCGGCGGCCGGGTCGAAGGGCGCGGCGGCCAGCTCCAGGCAGGCCTGGGCCACGGCCAGCAGGTGGCCGCAGAGGTTGCCGCTGTCCACCGTGGAGACGTACATCGGCAGCAGTGGCGCGGTGGTCTGGGTGTCGTACCAGTTCAGGAAGTGGCCGCGGTGGCGCTGCAGCCCGTCCAGCGTGGCCAGCGTGGCGGTCAGGCGCTGGACCAGGTCCTCGGTGCCGATCCAGCCAAAGCTGCGGGCGCAGGCGGCGCTCAGCAGGTACAGGCCGATGTTGGTGGGCGATGTGCGGTGCGCCACCATGTCGTTGGGCAGCACCTGCAGGTTGTCGGGTGGCAGGTGGTGGTCGTCGGCGCCCACGCAGCGCTCGAAAAACCGCCAGGTGTCGCGGGCGACGTTTTCCAGTATCGCCTGCTCGGCGGCGGGCAAGGCAGCATCCCGCCGCAGGGGTTTGGGCCGGCTGACCCACCAGCTGCCCAGCGGTGCGCTGGCCCAGACCAGGCACAGCGCGGTGGCGGCCAGCGCATAGGGCGTGCCGCCGGCCAGCAGGGCGGCCAGCAGCAGCGCGGCGGCCAGCGGCGTGCGCCAGTGGTGGCGCAGCACGGCCGGCAGGCCCCCGGCGGTGATCGCCTGGGTTTGCCGCGCCGCGGTGGCGGCGGTGGTCCATTGCAGCAGGTGGCGGCGGGTCACGGTCAGGCGCCACAGTGTCCGGGCGATGGCGTCGGTGTTCATCGCGGCCTGGGCCAGCAGTTGCTGCAACGCCCAGACGCCGCCGCCCACGGCGCGGCCCAGTTCGGCCCCCGCACCGCGGTAGAAGTGCAGCTTGGACAGGTCGTCGCGGCTGGGCGACAGGCCGGCCACCGCGCCCATCAACGGGCCGGCTGAAAACGCCGCCAGCACCAGCAGCAGCGCGGCCAGCGGCGTGACGGTGGCACCCGCCAGCGCCCACACCAGCAGCGCCACCGACACCGGCGCCACCAGCGAGCGGCGCAGGTTGTCGAACAGCTTCCAGCGGTTGACGGCGTGCAGGCCGTAGTGGCCGGCCCGCAGCAGCAGGGGCAGCAACTGCCAGTCGCCACGGGTCCAGCGGTGCAGCCGCGACGCAGCGACGTCGGCGTGGAACGGCGCCTCCTCGATCACGGTGATGTCGGTGACGGCGGCGCAGCGTGCGATCGAACCCTCCAGCAGGTCGTGCGACAGCACCTGGTCCTCGGGCAGCCGGCCGGCCAGCACCGCGTGCATCGCAGCCACGTTGAGCAGGCCCTTGCCGGTGAAGCTGCCCTCGCCGAACAGGTCCTGGTAGACCTCGGAGGTGGCGGCGCTGTACGGGTCGATGCCGCACTGGCCGGCAAACAGCCAGTGGAAGCGGGTGAAGTCGGCCAGCAACGGCAGCGGCGTGACCACCCGCGGCTGCAGGATGCCGTAGCCGTGCACGACGGTGCGGCCGCTGGCGTCGAGCTGCGGCTGGTTGTGCGGATGGGCGGCCACGCCGACCAGCTCGCGCAGGCGGCCGGGTGGCAGCTCGGTGTCGCTGTCCAGCGTGACGATGTAGCGGGTGGCCTCGGCAAGGCGCGACAGCGCGCCCAGGGCCAGAAATGCCGACGTGCCGGGCTCGGCCAGCGCCGTGACCAGTTCTTCAAGCTTGCCGCGCTTGCGCTCCCAGCCGATCCAGCGCTGTTCGGTAACGCAGAACTTGCGCCCACGGTGCAGCAGGATGAAGCGCGGCACCAGTCCGCTGGCCGGTGGGTGGCGGTCATTGAGTGCGCCGAGCTGCGTGCAGGCGTCGGCCAGCAGCGGGTCGTCGGTCAGCGCGGTGGGGTCGTCGGCATCGGCCCAGTCGGTCAGCAGTGCAAATTGCGCCTGCGGCTCGGGGTTGGCCAGGTAGTGCAGATGCAGGCGGCGCACCAGCGCGGTGGTCTGCGCGCTGCTGGTCAGCATCGCCGGGATCACCACCATCACCCGGTGCGCGGCCGGGATGCCGTCGGCCAGCGCCAGGCGCGGCAGGTGATGGGGCCGCACGGATTCGCTGACCAGGCGGTTGATCACCGCCACCACGGCCTCGGACGCCGGCCACAGCATCAGCAGGGCGCCGACCAATGAGCCGAACAGCCCGCCGGTCAGCGTGATCGGGCCGGCCAGGCCTGCCGGGCCGACCGTGTGGCGCAGCGCCAGCGTGACCACCAGGCCCAGGGTGCCCAGCGCCAGCGCGCCCAGGTAGACCGGCAAGGCCAGGCGCCGCGCCAGGCGGCTTGCCACGGTGTGCCACCGCTCGTGCAGGCCCAGTGCCGCGTTCAGCGTGGGGCGGCCGGGGCCCAGCAACCAGTACTCGGCGGTGGTCTGGGCAGACCGGGCGGCCGACGTTGCCGACAAATCCGGGGGCGGGGCCGGGTGCAGGGCCGGATTCAGGGCCGGGTGCAGGGCCGGATGCGCCATATCGGCGGTCGCACCGGGCGACCGTGCCGCCTGGTGCATGCGCTCCAGCAGGGCTTGCGCCACCGCCACTTCGCTGTGGCCGCTTTGCAGGGCCAGCCGCTCGATCGCGTGCAGGGTCTGGTCGCGGGTGACTGCGGCTTCGGCCTCGAACAGCGGCGCGCTCAGCATCAGCCGCATCAGCGTGCTGGTGCGCGCGATGATGTCCGTCCAGTCGGCATCGCCGATCTCGCGCAGCGAGCTGACGGCGTTGCTCACGCTCAAGTTGTCGGCGGCCTGGTCGGCGCTTTGCTGGCCGACCATCGCGGCCCGGTCGGGCAGGGCACGGGCCAGCCATTCGTGTTGCCAGGTGCCGGCGGCGGCGTGCGCCGGCGAGCTGCGGTCCTGCAGGCGCTGCGCCATCTGCGCCAGGAACACCCGGCCCACGCCCCGGCGGTTCAGTGCTGCCAGCAGCCCGTCCAGCGTGGGCAGGGTGTAGTGCTCGATCCGGTCGCAGACCCGGTTGGCCACCTCTCGGGCGGCCTTGTGGGTGGCCACACGCTCGGCCAGCCGGCGCAGGTTTTCGATCAGCACCACACGCAAGGTGGTGGGCAAGGCCCACAGCTCGCCGAGCGTCAGTTCGCGGGTCTCCTGGTAGGCGACCAGGAACTGCACCAGCAAATCCTCGTCGAACGCGCCGTCAGTGTGGGCCACGAAAGCCCAGGCGATACCGTAGACCCGCGGCAGGCCGGCCAGCGGTTTGTCCAGCAGCACCGGCAAGGCCCGGAAGTAGCGCCGCGGCAGGCCGGCGCGTACCTCGTCGAGCTGGGCCTCGATCAGGTGAAAGTTGTCCAGCAGCCACTCGCCGGCCGGGCTGATGTCGTAGCCGGTGGCAGCCTGCACGGCGATATAGCCGTGGGCCTCGCGCAGCACGGCGATATTGCTGCGCAGCCGCGGGAAGAAAGCGGCCTTGCGGGCGCCCACCAACGCCGCACGGTGGGTCTCGCCCAGGCTTCGGCCGTGTTGCGCAAAGCGCTGCGGGCCGAAGATCTCGGCCCGTATCGGCGGCTCGGCTGCGCCCCGGCCGCCGTCCAGCATCTGGCCCAAAGCCTGTGGCGCCTCCGGGATCAGGCGCTGGATCAGGTCTTGCGCCATACCTTCAGGCGGCCAGTGATGCCGCGGCAAACAGCAGGGCGATGCCCACCAGCGTGGTCACGAAGCGCGACGCCAGCAGGCCGTGGGTGGCCTCGGCCATGCACTGCAGGCTGAACAGCCGGCCGCGCTGGCCCTGGCACTGGCCCAGGTGCTCGCCGAGCGCTGACAGCTCGACCGGCAGGGTGTCGGCATCGTGGCCAAAAGAGGCGGTGGCCCAGGATTGGGCTTGGGGGGGGTGGCTGAAGGGATTCATGGTGGCTCCGCCGGCGCGGCCCTGGGGCCGTCCGGCTGGGTGGGGGGACGCCGGGCGAGCCCGGCACGGTGCTCAGCGGGTGCCGGAGACCTCCACGTCGACACGCCGGTCGGCTTGCAGGCAGGTGATCAACTTGGGCGTGGCGTGCTCGCCCTTGCAGTCCTCGGGCTTGGTCACGGGTGTGGTTTCACCCTTGCCGACCGTGCTGATCTTGGCCGCGGCCAGGCCGTCGCTGCTCACCAGGTAGGCCTTGACCGCCTCGGCGCGTTGCAGCGACAGCTTCTGGTTGTAGGCAGTGCTGCCCAGGCGGTCGGTATGGCCCTCGACGGTGATGGTGTCGTACTGGGCGCCCTGCAACTCGCGCGCAAGGGTGTCGAGCCCGGCCTTGCTGTCGGGGCGCACCGTCGACTGGTCGAAGCCGAACAGCGAGTCGGCCGAAAAGCTGACGCGGCGCGGCTGCGGTGCCGCTGCAACGACCGGGGCCACCGGCACCACCACCACCAGCGGCGCGGGCGCCGGGGCAGGCATCGGCATGGCCATGGGCGCCGGCTGCGGCGCGGGCGCGACATAGGCCGGTGCCAGGTAGGCGGAGCGGGTGGCTTGTGGCGCCCGGCCGAACGGGAACACCGCGCTGACCGTGTAGGCGTTGACGTTGTCACGGCCGCCCATCGCGTCGCTGACGCGGTAGCGCTCGACCTCGCCGCGCATCAGGAACGACGGGCTGAATTCGTACTGCAGGCCCAGGCCGACCTTCAGGTTGCTCCGGCGCTCACTGGGCGTGTTGTGGAACGGGCCGACCGCGCCGCTGCCGGTGTACTCGCCGCGGGTACGGGCATATTGGCCACCCACCCGGGCCAGGCCCGACCAACGGTCACTGATCGGCAGCGTGGCCACCAGGTCCAGGTTGAGGCCTTGCAGCTTGGTCTGGCCTTGCAGCTTGCCGGCCGGGGTGGTGGTGGTGGTGAAGTCGAACGAGCCCAGGCTGAAGAAGCCGGCTTCGACGGCCAGGAAGCGGTTGAGCTGGTAGCCGCCGAAGGCCTTCCAGGTGATGTCGCGCTCCTGGCTGTTGATCGAGTTGAGGGTCAGGCCGGGGCCGATCAGGTTGTTGCTGATGCGGCCCTCGTCGATCTGGCCGCGTGACTGGCCGCCGGACAGGCCGAGGTAGTAGTAGCTGTCGGCTTGCGCGGACGCCGGGCTGGCGCACAGCGCGGCCAGGGCGGCCAGGGCCAGAACGCCGAAGGTGGGGTGACGAGACATGGGGATCGACTTTCGGGGGCACAAATCGGAGAAGGGTTTTGCGGCAGCGGCCGGTCAGGGCCCGGTGACATCGCCTGTTTTGGCGTTTGTCGGGCACTGATCGGCAGGAGATCGACAGGTGATGAACCGATGCTAGGAACCGGCCAACGCGCTGTCTGTCGGACGTACCGCAAGCGGCTGTAGGACAGCGGCTTGCCGGCCGGCGCAGCCTTGGGTTCAGCCGCCGCTGGCGTGCCGCAGCCGGGCCTGCAACTCGGCGATGTGGTCCAGCAGATCGAGCACCAGCGCCACGCCCGCGGCGTTGATCGCCAGGTCGTCTGCCAGTCGCCGTGCGGCCTGGGCCCGGGCCAGGCTGTCAGCGCCGAATCGCCAGGTGGCGGCGTCGCCGGTCGACGGGGCGACGGGGGTGAGCACACCCTCGTCGATCCAGGCCAGCAGGTCGGTGCGGGCGGCGCGGCTGGCCCGGCCCAGGGTCAGCAGTGAAAACTCGAAGTCGATCTGGGCCGACAGGGCCGCGCCGGGTGCAGGGGCGGCGGGCGTGGGCGTGGCGGAGGTGGATGTCATGGTGGGGTCGCAAGGGCGAAGCGAAGCAGGGCGTCACGGGGCAGGTCGGCGCGGGGGGGCCACTCAGCCCGCTGTCGCCGCGCGGGGGTTGAAGTCGGGATAGCCTTCGGCCAGCGTGCGCCAGGCTTGCTGCGCCTCGGGGCTGTCGGTGGCCGGCAGTGCCAGCACCAGCACCGCATAGGCGTCGCCGGGCGGTGTGCCCGGCAGGCCTTTGCCCTTGAGCCGCAATTGCCGGCCGGGCTTGGCGTTGGGCGGCACGGTCAGCTCGACGCTGCCGTCGGGCAGGGCCAGCTGCACGGTGGCGCCCAGCGCGGCCTCCCAGGGCGCCAGCAGCAGATCGACAAACAGGTCGCGGCCGTCCAGCCGGAACCGGGCATGCGGCGCGATCTCGATTTCCAGGAACAGATCGCCGGCCGGTGCGTCACCGGTGCCCGCGCTGCCCTGGCCGGCCAGGCGCAGGTGCTGGCCGTTGCGCACGCCCTTGGGAATGTTGACCTCCAGCTGGCGCTCCTGCATCAGCACATGGCCTTGCGCATCGGCCACCGGCGCGCGCAGCGACACGCTGCGTGTGCCGCCACGCCAGGCCTCGACCAGGTCGATCCGGATCTTGGCATGGTGGTCGCCCCCGGGGCGGGCGCGGGCCGCCCGGGGTTGGGCGCCGTCGCCGCCCGCAGCGCGCCGGCCGAACAGCGACTCGAAGAAGTCGCTGTGGTCGGACTCGCCGTCACTGCCGCTGCCGCTGAACTCGAAGCCGCTGTCCCAGCCCGGTGGCGGCGAAAACGGTTGACCGCCGCGGCGGCTGCCGTTCTGGTGGCTGCCTGGGCCACTGCTGCGCCCGCTGCGGTGGTCGTCGGCGATGGTGTCGTAGGCGGCGCGACGCTCGACGTCGCACAAGGCCTCGTTTGCTTCGGCCACGTCCTTGAAGCGGGCTTCGGCGTCGGGCTCCTTGCTGACGTCCGGGTGGTACTTGCGCGCCAGCTTGCGGTAGGCGCGCTTGATCTCGTCGGCGCTGGCGGTGCTTGCCACGCCCAGCGTCTTGTAATAGTCCTTGAAGTCCATGGCCGGTCGGTTCGGGGGGTCGAAGCGTGCGTGCAGACCGCGGTGCGTGAGGGTGCAGCCGGCGGCGGGCGGTGTCTGTTCGCTGGCGAACCCAGCGCGCCAGTTGCACGCTGCCGTCCCGCCGCCCGGCGCGCCTGTAGGCCAAGACCCACACCGCCTTGCGGCCTTGGCCGCTGGCAGCGCGGCGCGGGCCTCGGACAATCGCCCATGACTTTTCCGCTGCCGTCGTCGCCTGATCCGTCGTCGCCAAGCCGCGCCGTGCCTGAGCCCTTGCCTTCACGCCGCGGGTGGGGGCTGGCATGGCTGGGCGCAGTGCTGGCGGTGGTGGCAGCGCTGGGCGTGGGTGAGTGGATGGGGTGGCCCATGCTGGCCGGGCCCCTGCAGCGCGGCTTGTCGCAACAGATGCACCGGACCGTGAGCTTGCAGGCGGCGGTCGAGCCGGGGCAGGCAAGCACCGCGGCCCCGGCCGCCAGCGCCGCGCGGCCGCCGTCGGCGCCGGCGTCGGCGCAGGCGCAGGCGCAGGCGCGAGGGGGCTTCCGTGTGCGGTTCCTCGGCGGTGTGCACCTGTCGGCGCCTTGGCTGACGGTGGCCGCGCCCGACTGGAGCGCCGCGCCCTACCTGGTGCAGGCGCAAGACCTGGTGCTGGACTTGCGCTACAGCGACCTGTGGCGCGCCTGGCATGGCCAGCCGCTGCGCATCCAGGGCCTGCAAGCGCGGCAGCTCGATGCCCACCTGGAGCGCCATGCCGACGGCCGGGTGTCCTGGCAGCTCGGCCCCGATCGCCGGCCGCTCGACCCAGCCGCGCCAGCGCTGGCGCTGCCGGTGGTCGAGCGGCTGGTTGTCGCTCAGGGCCGAGTGCATTTGCAGGACGTGCCGGGCGCGTTGTCACTGCAGGCGGACTTGTCGGTCCAAGCTGCGGCAGCCCCGGCGCTGGGCAGCCTGTTGCAGGTGCGCGGCCAGGGCCACTACCGCGGCCTGCCGTTGACGCTGGCACTGACAGCCGCGGGGGCCCTGCCGGGTGCACGCGCGGCTGCGCGGACGGATGCGCAGACGGGCGCGCAAACGGGCGGACAGACGGGCGGACAGACGGCGCCGCAGAAGGGCGCAAACGCGGGCGCAAGCGCGGACGCAAACGCCGACGCGCCGGCGGTGCCGCTGACGCTCTCGGCCCGCGTCGGCCGCACCAGCCTGACCTTCGCAGGCAGCGCCACCGACCCGGTGCGACTGCTGGGCCTGACCGGCCGTTTTACCGTGCAGGGCCCGTCGCTGGCGGCGGTGGGCGACCCGTTGCGTGTCACCTTGCCCACCACGGCAGCTTTTCACAGCCGCGGCCGGCTGGCCCGGCGGGCCGACGGCTGGTATGTGCTGATCGACGATGCCACCGTGGGCAGCAGCCAGCTCAACGGCGCTTTTGTCTACTACACCGACCGGGCCGTGCCGCTGCTGGCGGGCCGGCTGGGCGGCAAGCGCCTGCACCTGGCCGACCTGGGCCCGGCGGTCGGTCTGGCAGCCAAGGGGCTTGCCGGTGCGCCGGTCGCCGCGGACGCCAGACTGGCCGGTGAGCAAAGCGCAGGGGCGTCTGCGGTCGTGCCGGTACCCGCCGTTCTGCCGGCGGCCCTGCCCGGGCTGGCACGTCCTGCCGGTGCTGCACCGGCCCGGGTCGACCGGCGCCACCCCGGCAAAGTCTTGCCCGACCGGCCGTTCGACCTGGCGGCCTTGCGGGTGATGGACGCCGACGTGCTGATCGACATCGCCGAGGCCGACCTGAACACCCCCTGGCTGGCGCCGTTGCGGCCGTTGCACGGCCACCTGTTGCTGGCCGGCGGTGTGCTGACGCTGCGCGACCTGGACGCCCGCACCGCGCAGGGCCGGCTGGGTGGCCAGGTGCAACTGGACGGGCGCAGCCGCCTGGCGCTGTGGACTGCCGATCTGCGCTGGGACGGCGTAAGGCTTGAACACTGGGTGCGCCAGACCCGCGCCAAGACATCGGCGCCCTATGTCTCGGGCCAGCTCAACGGCCGGGCCAAGCTGGCCGGCCAGGGCCGGTCCACCGCCGAGATCCTGTCCAGCCTGCAGGGCACGGCGCATACCGAGCTGACCGGCGGTTCGATCTCGCACCTGGCGGTCGAAGCCGCCGGGCTGGACCTGGCCCAGGCGCTGGGCGTGCTGGTGGTGGGCGACGACGCGCTGCCGGTCGGCTGTGCGGTGGCGGACCTGGTGGCCGATCGGGGCGTGTTCCGGCCCCGGGTGATGGTGCTCGACACCACCGATTCGGCGCTCTGGGTGGAGGGCTCGCTGTCGCTGGCGACCGAGGCGCTGGACCTGCGTGCGGTCGTCAGCCCCAAGGACTTCAGCCCGCTGGCGCTGCGCTCGCCGCTGCATGTGCAGGGCAGCTTTGCCCATCCCAAGCTGACGCTGGAGCTGGGCCGCCTGGCGCCTCGGGTGGCCGCCGCCGCGCTGCTGGCGCTGGTCAATCCGCTGGCAGCGCTGATCCCCTTGCTCGACACCGGGGATACCGATCGCGCCGCGCGGGCGGCCGACAGCTGCCGCAGCCTGATGGAGCGGCATCCGGCGGCAGCCGTTCGATCTGCCGCGAAGGGCAGCGCGCCGGCGCGCAAGGCCGTTGCCGCCGCAACCCCCAAACGGTGACCGGCATGAACCCTGGCGACGAGCCCACCCCTGCGGCCACCCAAGCAGCCACCCAAGCAGCCACCCGCACCGAGCACGACAGCTTCGGCGCCATCGAGGTGCCCCTCCAGGCGCTGTGGGGCGCGCAGACGGCGCGCAGCCTGCACTTCTTCGCCATCGGCGAGCAGCGCATGCCGCTGCCCATCATCCATGCGCTAGCCTGGCTCAAATGGGCGGCGGCCACGGTCAATGGTGAGCTCGGCCTGCTGGCCGCACCGGTGGCCGCAGCCATCGCCTCGGCGGCGCGCCGGGTGGCCGAGGGCGGATATGACGCCCAGTTTCCGCTCTCGGTGTGGCAGACAGGCTCGGGCACGCAAAGCAACATGAACGTCAACGAGGTCGTGGCCCACCTGGCCAGCACGGCGCTGGCCGCGCTGGCCGGCCCGGGCCCGCCGACCGGTGCCGGCCAGGCGCCCACCCGGGTACATCCCAACGACGCGGTCAACCTCGGCCAGTCGTCCAACGATGTGTTCCCCAGCGCCATGCATATCGCGGTGGCGCTGCAGACGGGGCAACGCCTGTTGCCGGCGCTGGCCGAGTTGCGCGCCGCGCTGGCCGCGCAGGCGCAGGCGCTGGCCGGGGTGGTCAAGATCGGCCGCACCCACCTGCAGGACGCCACGCCGCTGACGCTGGGCCAGGAGTTTGGCGGCTACGGCGCACAACTCGGCCTGTGCGAGGCCAGCCTGCGCCAGGCGCTGCCGCCGGTGCACCGGCTGGCCATCGGTGGCACGGCCGTGGGCACGGGGCTGAACACCCACCCCGAATTCGGCGCCCGGGTGGCGGCGCTGCTCGCGCTCGAGCTGCGCCTGCCGCTGGCGCCGGCCGACAACCTGTTTGCGGCGATGGCCGGCCACGAGGCGCTGGTCAACCTGCACGCCAGCCTGCGCATGCTGGCCATCGCGCTGACCAAGATCGGCAACGACATCCGCCTGATGGGCAGCGGGCCGCGCGCCGGCCTGGGCGAGTTGCGCCTGCCGGCCAATGAGCCCGGCAGCTCGATCATGCCGGGCAA
>Ga0105047_10006005_pt1 | contig 20669 bp, 20 predicted proteins | sample MAT04_FD_78384 | JGI IMG/M metagenome (GOLD analysis project Ga0105047, IMG submission 78384) | Freshwater microbial communities from Lake Fryxell liftoff mats and glacier meltwater in Antarctica - MAT-04 (megahit assembly) | ecosystem: Environmental > Aquatic > Freshwater > Ice > Liftoff...
GCCCATCAAGCGCCGCATGGGCAGCAAGGGCCTTCCCATCCGCGTGGTGTTCACGGCCGATGGCCACCAGGCGCTGGTCACCAATGCCAGTTCGGCGACGATTGCCGTGTTCGACGCGCGCACCAAGCTGCAGGTCGCGCAGGTAAAGCTGGCCGAAGTCGGCGTGCAGTACCGCGATACCATGCTTGGCCGCGCGGCGCTGCCAATAGGGGTAATCGTCGATCCGAAGCGTCCACGCGCCTACGCAGCCATCAGTGGTGGCGACCAGGTGGCGGTGATCGACGTTGCAACGTGGCGAGTTGTCGACCGCTGGGCCGCAGGCCGCGAACCCGACGCACTGGGCATCGTGCCGGACCGCTGAAGCGCTGTCCGCAGGGAACGTTCGTTCCGGAAGCCTGGGGGTCTACGAGGCGATGACCATTGAGCCGAAAGGTGGCAGTCCCGCCGGCTGACCTCGGCACCCGCATCAGTCAATACCGTTGCTGCCTTCCGGCCCTGGCGGAGTTTTCAACCTAGCGTCGCGAGGGGCCGACGGGGCCGCCATAGAGGGTTCGAAAATCATGAACCGTTTCGACCGCGAAATTTTAGCAGTTGGTTGGGTTGCGGTGTTGCTCGCATGGATTGCTCGGCTCATCCTTGGGTCTCGGGCTCCGGCGCCGTATGCGTGCGGCCCGGACGAATTTGCCAAACCCGCTGGCTTCTTTTCCAACATCTCATCGCCAGATGCGCAAAAACATTGCTTGCTGAATCTGCACAAGGGGATTCACTCGGGCCAGCCTTGGCCCTCATCCTGAGGGCGGCCTCCCTGTGCAAATCGGCAATCCTGCCGACTTGTCGAACCATGGGCTCTCATCAAATCCATCTGTTCGCCAGATACGCAAAAACCCCCTTGCGGGGGTCTTTGCGTATCTGGCGGAGAGAGGGGGATTCGAACCCCCGAAGCGCGGTTTAGACGCTTACACACTTTCCAGGCGTGCTCCTTCAACCGCTCGGACACCTCTCCGGATCCTGTCGGCTGCATGCAGCGGCTTTCAGGGGCGCAAAGTCTAGCTGTCGCGCGACGTTAATGCGAGCGCTGCGGCGCATCGGTGCGTTCATCGACGCGGGGGGCGGTCGCCTTGGGCGCCCGTGGCACAATGGCTACCCCGATGAAAACGGCCTGCTGATGTCCTACCTGGTCCTCGCCCGCAAGTGGCGCCCGAAGCGTTTTGCCGAGCTGGTCGGACAGGAACACGTGGTACGCGCACTGACCAATGCACTGGATACCGGCAGGGTCCACCACGCGTTTCTGTTCACCGGTACCCGCGGTGTCGGCAAGACCACCATTGCACGTATTTTCGCCAAGTCGCTCAACTGCGAGGAAGGCGTCAGCGCCGAGCCCTGCGGTAAGTGTTCGACCTGCCTGGACATCGATTCCGGCCGCTATCTGGACCTGCTGGAGATCGACGCGGCGTCCAATACCGGCGTCGACGACGTACGTGAGGTGATCGAGAACGCGCAGTACATGCCCTCGCGCGGCAAGTACAAGGTGTACCTGATCGACGAGGTGCACATGCTGTCGAAGGCGGCGTTCAACGCGCTGCTCAAGACCCTCGAAGAGCCGCCCGGACACGTCAAGTTCCTGCTCGCCACCACCGACCCGCAAAAGTTGCCGGTGACGGTGTTGTCGCGCTGCCTGCAGTTCAACCTCAAGCGCCTGGACGAAGGCCAGATTTCCGGTCAGATCAGCATGATCCTGCAGGCCGAGGCCATCGAGACCGATGACGGCGCGGTACGCCAGATCGCCAAGGCCGCCGATGGCAGCTTGCGCGATGGTCTGTCGCTGCTGGACCAGGCCATCGCCTACACCGGCGGCGCCGTGCGCGAAGAGGCAGTGCGCGCGATGCTGGGCACGGTGGATCGCACGCAGGTGGGCGCGATGCTGGAGATGCTGGCCAATGGCGACGGCGCGGGCTTGCTGAAGGTAGTCGCTGGCCTGGCCGAATTCTCGCCGGACTGGGGCGGCGTGCTGGAAGCGCTCGCAGAGGCTTTGCACCGCATCCAGGTGCGTCAGCTGGTGCCCACGGTTGACATGGAAGCCGAAGGCATCGACACCAACAGCTTCGCCACGCGACTGCGGCCGGAAGTGGTGCAGCTGTGGTACCAGATGGCGCTGAATGGCCGCCGCGATCTCTATTTCGCGCCTAGCCCACGGGCGGGTTTCGAGATGAGCGTCCTGCGCATGCTGGCGTTTCGGCCGGCGCAGGTCGGAGAAGCAATGGTGAACGCGCCGGAGCGCGTTGCAGCGACGCCCAAGGCTTCCTCCGATGCCATCGGATCCGCACCGTTGGCACCGGCCAGGCAGGTCAGGCACGAAAACGCGGAGGTGGTCGAAGCTGCATCGCCTGTCGCGAAATCTTCATTTGGTGCAGATGATGCGGACCTGTCGCCACCGTGGAGTGTTGCGCCGCCTGCGCCGCAGCCTGCGCCCGCGACGCCTGCTTCAAATCCCGCAGACGCGACCGTGGCCGAACCCGTGTTGATTGCGGCCGAGTGGTTTGCCACCGCCGAGGACTGGTTGAATTTCGCGGCCGTCAGCGGCATGAAGGGCGCGGCACGGCAACTTGCGGAGAATTCGGCTTTCGTGCGTTGCGAGGACGGAGCGCTGCACTTGTCGCTTGATGCAGGCTTCGATTACCTGCGCTCGGAGCGTTCGCTGGCGGAACTCTCGAACGTGCTGGCGCAGAAGTTCGGCACCGCGCCGCGGCTGGTGTTCGACAACGCGGCTGCCGTCGCCGAGACCTTGCAGCAGCGCAGCCAGCGCCAGCGAAGTTCACGCCAGGTTGCCGCCGAAGAGGATTTCATGAGCAACCCCGACGTGCAGCGCCTGATCCAGCAGCACGGCGCCAAGGTCGTCCCCGATTCCATCCGCCCCCTCGAGGAGTGACACAACATGCGTGGAAATATTGCCCAGCTGATGCAACAGGCGCAGAAGATGCAGGAAAACATGCAGCGCGCGCAGGAAGAACTGGCCCAGCTTGAGGTCATCGGCAATGCCGGCGGCGGCATGGTCAGCATCACTCTCACCGGTGCCAAGGAGTGCCGCAAGGTGCGCATCGACCCCAGCGTGCTGGCCGACCCGGAGATGGCGGAAGACCTGATCGCCGCCGCCTTCAACGATGCTTCCAACAAGGTCGATGCTGCATCCAAGGACAAGATGGGCGCGGCGACCGCCGGCATGCCACTGCCGCCGGGAATGAAGCTTCCGTTCTGATGCCGCCGCTGATCCGCTTCGTGCGCCTTGGCGCAGTACCCTCCGCATGAGCGCATCGCTGCTCGAGCAGTTGATCGAAGGCTTGCGCGTGCTTCCCGGTGTCGGCCAGAAGACCGCGCAGCGCATGGCTTACCAGCTGCTGGAACGCGAACGCGAAGGCGGCAAGCGCCTGGCTCACGTGCTGGGTGAAGCGCTGGACCGTATCGGCCATTGCGCACGCTGTCGCGACTTCACCGAGACCGAGTTGTGCCCGATCTGCGCCAATAGCAGCCGTGACCAGCAACTGTTGTGCGCGGTCGAATCGCCGGCGGATCGCCTGGCGATAGAACAGGCTACCGGTTTCCGCGGGTTCTATTTCATCCTGCAGGGCAGGCTGTCGCCATTGGATGGCATCGGTCCGCGCGAACTTGGGCTGGACGCGCTGTCGTCACGACTGGCCCAGGGTGAAGTGACCGAGCTGATCATCGCCACCAATCCCACCGTGGAAGGCGAGGCCACCGCCCACTACCTGGCGCAGCTGGCCCGCCAGCACAATGTCCATGCCAGTCGCCTCACCCACGGCGTGCCGTTGGGCGGTGAGCTCGAATACGTGGACCGCGGCACCTTGTCACATGCGTTCGGCACCCGCAGCGAGATGCCGTTGTAGGTGCGGTCCCGGACCGCGCGACGCCGTCGCTTCCGATTCTTCCTTGTAGATGCGAGCTCGCTTGGATGCTCTGTAAACAGAATCAAAAGCCTCCGAGCAAGCTCGGATCTACAAGGCAGGGCGAGAGCAGCCGAACACGCTACTCCCTTGCGGCGTAGCAGGGACATTGCGGGCAGGGCACGCACCTATAATTTGGCATCCCATCGAGGAAATGCCCATGAACGACAGCATCTTCGGCAAGATCATCCGCCGTGAAATTCCGGCCAGCATCGTCTACGAGGATGAAGACATCCTCGCGTTCAACGACATCGGTGCGCAGGCGCCAGTGCACGTGCTGTTCATTCCCAAGCGCGTGGTGATTCCCACGCTGGACGACCTGCAACCGGCGCACGCGGAGTTGATGGGAAGACTGGTTCTGGCGGCGGCAGCGTATGCGCGCAAGGAGGGGCTCGCCGACAACGGCTACCGGCTGGTGATCAACTGCCGCGAGGATGCCGGACAGACGGTATTCCACCTGCATCTGCATTTGTTGGCTGGCGCGACGCTCGGGCGTTTCGGCACGCCCTGATCCGGCCCATCGCCAATAAAAAACGCCGCTGTAAAGCGGCGCTTCCACTGCTACATGCAGGGTTTACCACCAGCCCCAACGACCGCCCCAGCGGGGACCCCAGAACGGGTCGTAGAACGGCGAATATCGGACTTCGACTTCGCGCACTTCCGGCCACAGATACACCACGTCTGCAGTCATGCGTGGCAGGCGATAGTCGTACTCACCGATGCGGGTGGAATCGACGCCATCGACGCGGCCGATGAAGGTGACTTCGCGACCTTCGGTGAATACCGCCGGATCATAGAAGCCTGCACGGCACGCGATGAAACGGCCATCGGTGGCGTCGGGCGCGGCGCGCAACGGACGGCCGGTCGCCGCCAATGGACGTGACACCAGCTGGAAGCACGTGCTGTCCGGACCCGGCTTGGTTTCGATGATGCGGCCACCCCAGCGCACGGGTGCGCCGGCTTGGACGCCGGTCACCGCGGCGCGCGGGGTCACTTCGGTGAACGAGCCTTGCAGGGGTTTCGGCGCGGTGGCGCATGCAGCCAGTACGAGACTGGAGGCGGCCAGGGCGAGAAGACGAAAACGTGGGTTCATGGCCATTCTCCGTGAATGAGGTGTTCAGGGGCGGTGCCGACGCAGGTCGTCGAGCAGTCTGGCGTCCCCGACCAACACAGCGTAGCGCGCCGCGGCGAAACGTCGGCTGAGCGAGACCAGGGCTGCGTCGCCTCCGCTGCGCGCGGTGGCCACGCGTTCGGCCCACGGCTGCGGTGGCTCGTATACATCTCGTGCCAGTCCAAGTCGGGCATAGCGCCGACCCAGGCGATGCCAGGCACGCAGCAGCGGGTCGCGTTCGCGTTCGCCCCGGGCCAACAGCCAGCCCATCCAGGCGAGGGTAAACAAGGCGAACAACGCAAACAGCACACCCAGGCGGGAGCCATCCAGACGCTCGATCCCGAAAGGCTGCAGCAGTCGTTGCTGGCGCTCGGCATTGAAACCCAGTACCAGGTCGTTCCAGCCGCGCCGCACCCAGTCACTGAAATCGCCCAGCGTGACCAGCCGCGACAACGCTTCTCCCCCCAGATTGGCGCGGTCCTCCAGCGTGTCGTAGATGCGCTCGGGCGCGACGGCCGCGGTGGGATCCAAGCGCACCCAGCCGCGCTGCGGCAGCCACACCTCGGCCCAAGCGTGCGCGTCCATGCGCCGCACCACCCAGTACCCGCCGAACGGATTGCGATAGCCGCCGGTGTAGCCGGTGACCACGCGCGCCGGTATGCCCGCGCTGCGCATCAGCACCACGAACGCCGAGCTGAAATGTTCGCAATAGCCGCGTTTTTCGTCGAACAGGAATTCGTCAACGGCATGGCGCCCGGGTAGCGGAGTGTCGAGGGTGTAGCCGAACTCCTGCGTCACCCAATCCAGCGCGCGCTGGACGATGGCGCCATCGTCAGTGCCGGCCTCGCGTCGCCATTGCTGCGCCAGCGCGAGGGTCCGCGGGTTGTAGTCTTGCGGTAGTTCGAGTGCGCGTTGGCGCAGCATGATCTTCAACTGCGGCTCGAAACTCGCCGGTGGCGAGGACTGCATGCGCCAGCGGGTCAGCGCGCTGAGCGGTCGGGACGCATACAGGCCGTAGTCGAACGACAGGCTGCTGCCTTCCGGTGCGTCCCTCAACAGGTCCAATGCCACCAGCTGGCGGCGATCGGTCGGCTCCATTTCGATTTCGTAGTCCCACACCACGGGCCGGACGACCACTGGTTCGGCCGGAATCCCACGCATCCACCGCGGCTGGGTCCAGCTGCGCCCATCGAAATCCCACAGTACCGGGCCGCGCCAGTACAAATCCTGCGGCGCAGGCGTGTCACCGAAGAACTGCGCGCGCAGTGCGGGGCGGTCGTCGCTCATCAGGTCCAGCCACTCGCCCGGGGTCATGCTGTCCGAAAGCCCCGGTCGGGCGACGGCCCGCTCAGGCACGCCCCACAGCGGCGAACCCAGGCGCGGGAACAGCCAGAACGCCGCCAGGGCCAATGGCAACCCGATGGCCACCAGCTTTCCCGTCGCCTTCAGCATGTGCCTGGTCGAAGTCTTGCCTGACAGCACACGGCTTTCGACATCGGCCAGCCGCTGCAGGGCCACCAGCGCGCACAGCACCGCGAGCACGCCCAGGCCCATGGTCACCGGACCCTGATCGAGCAGGAATGCAGCGAACGGCGCGAACAACGCGAACCCGATCAGGCTGCGGCAGTCGCGCAGCGTCGAAGTTTCCGACGGCTTGATCGCCAGCATCGCCGCGAGCAGCGCGCAGCCGGTATCGCGACCAAAGCGCATGCCCATCTGCGAAAACACGGCCGCCAGCACCATCAGCGCCAGCAGCAGCCGCAACCATGCCGACATTGGCTTTCGCCACGACACCGCAGTGATCAGCACGGCCGCCATTGCGATGGCCACCGACAGGGCGGCAGGCAATTGCAGCAGCAGCGGCAACAGGGCCAGCCCAGCGGTTGTCAGGGTCCAGATGCGGCTGACGCCATCGACAGCGGGCTTCATCGGCTTAGCGAGTCTCGACATGGGGCATCAGCGCCAGTGCGCGCAGGCAAAGATGGCGGTGTGCCGCGCCCTGGCCCGGGCCCAGTGTGGGGTTGCCGGGCAGCTGCAATCGGTAGCGCCGTCCTTCGCGCTCGGCCAGATCCACCCAGTGGGCCAGGCGTCGAATCCGGGGTTCGTACGCCAGCGCGGTGAGGGTTCGCCACTCCAGCGACACCTCGCGCGCCAGCGGTTGTTCGTATTCGCGCACCAGCAGCAGGTCGCGGCGGGCCGAGGGTTTCCATGCAATCGCCCGTCGCGGGTCTCCGGCCCGGTAGGCACGAAGGTGGTGTCCGTCGTCGCCCGCCGGATGCAGGCGCGCCTGGCCCGCACTACCGTTACCTTCGGGCAAAGGCGGACCCTGGACCTCCGGTACCGGGTACACCAGCATCGGTTGGTCCGGCCACGCCCAGGCCCACGCAAAGGCCAGTCCGAGCGGCTGCGTGGTCGCGATACGGATGCGGCCCAGTTCCAGCCAGCCACGCTGCTGCGTGGGAAGTTCGATCGTCGCTACTACAGGGTCGCTGGCCAGAAGCGGGGCGGTCACGTGTACGTCGATACAGCGCAGGCGAAGTCCACGACGGGCGCGCTGGTCGTTGGCGGACAGCGCCACGTGCAGCGGCATCGCGCTGCCGGCCGCGACCGGTTCGGCCGATACCGCATCCACCCGCAATCCCGACAGCTGCAGGTGTGCGGAGATCAGGCTGGCCAGGCCGGTGGCGCCGAGCAACAAGGCAAGAAGCAGGGCCGGGTTGTTGTTGTAGTTCAACGCACCCAACGTCATTGCGAACAGCAATGCGGTGAAGAACCAGCCAAAGCCGGTGGGCACGATGTAGACGCGTCGGCGATCCAGTTTGACCGGGAGCGTTTCGGCCGCGCGCGGGCGCGCCAGCAATGCAAACCGGGTGGCCAGGCGTTCTCGTGGTGTTCGCAACACGTCGACCGACCTGCTAATCCACGGCCACCGCGTGCAGGATCGCCTTGGCCAAGGCCGGCGCCGACGAGGCTTCGGCCTCGGCCACCAACCGATGCGCGGCAACGGCTGCGAACAACGCCTGCACATCCTCAGGCAACACGTGCTGTCGTCCGAGCAGCAAGGCATAGGCCCGCGCCGCACGCAACAAGGCAATGCCGGCGCGCGGCGACAGTCCCACCCGTACACCCGGATGCTGGCGGCTGCGCGCCAGCAGCGCCTGCACGTAACCCACCAACGCTTCGCTGGCGTGCACTGCGCTGACCGCGCTGCGTAGGGACAGCACCTGGTCGCTCGACAGCAATGGCCTGGCCTGCACGATCAGTTGACGGCGGTCGGTTCCGGCAAGCAGGGCGCGTTCGGATTCCGCATTGGGATAGCCCAGCGTCAGCCGCAGCAGGAAGCGATCGAGTTGTGAATCGGGAAGCGGGTAAGTGCCCGACAGATCCACAGGGTTCTGCGTGGCGATCACGAAGAACGGGTCGGGCAGCGGTCGGGTCATGCCATCGAGGGTGACCTGGTGCTCGGCCATGGCTTCAAGCAGCGCGCTCTGGGTGCGCGGGGGTGCGCGGTTGATCTCGTCGGCCAGCAGCACGTTGGTGAATACCGGGCCCGGATGGAACTGGAACTGCCGTGACTGCGCATCGTATACGGACACCCCCAGCACGTCGGCCGGCAGCAGGTCGGACGTGAACTGCACGCGCTGGAATCCGAGCCCCAGCGTCGCTGCCAGCGCGTGGGCAAGCGTGGTCTTGCCCAGACCCGGAAGATCCTCGATCAACAGGTGGCCACCCGACAGCAACGACACGAAGGCAAGGCGTACTTCGTGCGCCTTGCCGAGCACCAGCGAGTTGACCTGTTCCTGCGCCTGCTTCAGTGCGTGCTGCAGTGCATCGGGTAGCATCTTGGTGACGTGGGCTTCGGCAAGCATCGCGTTTCCGGTCCGGTTATTGGCTGAGTCTAACGGTATATGCAAGACGATAAACGCGCGCGCTTCACCTTCCTGGTGCTATGGACAGCGGTGACCGCGATCAAGCTGGTGGTCGCTGCGCGCCTGCCGTTGTTCGTCGACGAAGCCTTCTACTGGCAGGAAGGGCAGCACCTTGCGGCCGCGTATTCCGACCTGCCTGGACTGACTGCGTGGCTGGCTCGTCTGGGCACCGAGACTGGCGGCCAGCATGTCCTCGCCTTGCGTGCACCGTTCCTGCTGCTGGCTGCGCTATTGCCTTGGCTCGCGGCGCATATCGCCGCACGCTGGTTCGGTGAATCCGCCGGCTGGCGTGCCGGTAGCCTGACCGTGCTGATGCCGCTGGCCGGCACCTTGGGCATCCTGGCATTGCCGGATGTCACCATGGCCTTGGCCACAATCCTGTGCCTGGATGCCGGCGCACGCCTGCTGCGCGAAGTAGACGCCACATCCGCTGCCGAACTCGCCTTGGGACTAACCATTGGCGCGCTGAGTCACTACCGGTTCGTCGGGGTCATCGGTGTCGGTCTGATCGCCCTGCTACTGCTGCCGCAGGGGCGTGGCCTGTTCCGCGATGTACGGGTCTGGGTGGCGCTGGGGATCGGTATTGCCGCTTGGACGCCCCTGGCGGCGTGGAACCTGGAGAACGCCGACGCCGGACTACGATTCCAGTTGGTCGATCGACATCCATGGACGTTCCAGGGATCCGGTTTCTGGTTCCTGCTGGTGCAGGCCTTGCTGGTGACGCCGCTTTTGTTCTTGGCGTTGTTGCAGGTGTCCTTGCGCGCGCTCCGCAATAGTCCGGCGACGGGAGCGCAGTGGCGCTATTTCGGTCTGCTGGGTGGCGTGTCAACGCTGGGCTTTTTTGCACTTGGTTTTTTCGCCGACGTGGATCGCGTCAGCTTCCACTGGACCTTGCCGGGGTACCTGGCGCTGCTGATCGTGGTGCCCACCTTGCTGGCGACCTGGACGCGCCTTTGGCGCAACGCGACGTGGCTGCTTGCCGGCGTCGGTCTGGTGACCATCCTCGGCTATTACCTGGTGCTGTCCACGCCGCAGTGGCGTGCGCAACTCGCGGCGTACAAGTTTTATCCGGCCAATTTCGCAGGATGGGACGAGCTGGAAACCGCAGTGCGACAAGAGCTCGCCGGGATGCCGCCCGGCACGGAATTACTTGCGGACAATTTCAAGTCGGGAGCTGAGCTTGGCTTTGCCATGGAGAATCCGCGCATCCCGGTGCTGGACCACCCGCTGAACCACAAGCACGGTCGTGCCCCGCAGCTTCGTCTGTGGGGGCTGGACAGCGACGGCAGCCGCCGATCCCCGGTACTGCTGGTGGTGAGCAGCGGTGACGTGCAATACAAATCGCTGCTCGATTACTACCATCTGCTGTGCACGAAGGTCGGCCCACTGCCGCCACCACGGGTGGTCAACGTCGACCATGGCCGCCAGCGATTCCTCCTGTTCAAACTGCCAGCCCAGGAAGAGACAGGGCCTTGCACCACGCCTGCCTTCGCCTGGATCGATTCTCCCGCTGCAAGAGACGTTGCAGGTGAGCGCCTTGAAGTTTCGGGCTGGGCCTTCAAGGACGGTGTGGGGCTGGACAAGGTGGAAGTGCTGCTGGATGGCAGGATCGTCGCCGAGGCACGCTATGGCCTGCCCAGTCCGGGGACTGCTGCTTACTGGAAAACCTCCATTGACCCCAATCATCCCAACGTCGGGTTTGTCGCCGATTTTGACCTGAGCGGAGTCGCCGCCGGACGCCACTGGTTGGGTCTGCGCCTGCACGGTCGCGATGGCAGTGTCGAAGACTGGGCGGAGCAGCCTGTGGACGTTGCGCCCTGATCGCGCTTCCTAATCATCACCTACGTCAGCGCACCACGGTCAGGGCACCGCGAACCCGGCCTCGCGCAACATCCGGCTCAGGGCGATCAGCGGCAGTCCGACCAAGGCCGTGGGGTCACTGGACTCAATGCTTTCAAACAGGCTGATGCCCAGCCCTTCGGCCTTGAAACTGCCGGCGCAATCCAGTGGTTGCTCGACATCCACGTAGCGTTTGATTTCCTCGGCATGCAAGGTGCGAAACTGCACCACGGTGAGGTCGGCAGCTTCCAGCATCACTGCCTCGCGCAGCAGGCAGACGGCTGTGTGAAAATGCACCTGTCGGCCGGACATCGCGGTGAGCTGCGCGATTGCGGTATCCCGGTTGCCCGGTTTGCCAAGCAACTCGCTGTCCAGTGCAGCTACCTGGTCGGCGCCGATCACCCACGCGTCGGGTTGCTGGGCCGCGATGACCTGGGCCTTGGCCACGGCCAGTCGGCATGCCACGGCAGCGGCGGATTCGCCGCTTGCCGATTGCTCGTCTATGTCAGGGCGTGAAATATGGAACGGCAGGCGCAGGCGTTCCAGCAGTTCGCGCCGATAGCGGGACGTCGAAGCGAGGATCAGCGGCATAAGCGTTTCAACACTGGGCTGGCCATTCTGCAATGGCAGCAGGGACGCCGCAATCACGGCAAGGCACCGGCCCGGTTTGACAGCCGGACCCCTCATCCCTAATATTCAGCGGCTTATGTCCGCGAACGTGCCCGAGATGTTGGACGCCTGGCGCATGGTTGCGGCCAAGCGCAGTTTTCACGGCGCCGTGCCGCTGTCCGCATTGGCACGTTTGCAAGGCTTGTTGCTCGATCCTCAAGGTGAAGTCCGCTTTGCCCTGCAGTTCGACAGCGATCCGGTGCTCAAGGTCGCCTACGTGGAACTGCAGATCGATGCCGAACTGCCGCTGGAATGCCAGCGCAGCCTGCAGCGATTCCTGTTTCCGGTGAGCATGGTGCAACGGCTCGGGTTGATCCGCGATGAGGCAGATGAGTCTGGCTTGCCGGAGGAGTTCGAAGCGCTTCTGGTGCCGCAAGACGGCATGCTGCGGCCGCTGGACATGGTGGAGGACGAACTGGTGCTGGCGATTCCCGCCGTGCCGACGGATCCGGCAACGGAAGCGGTTGATCGCGACTGGCCGGTACCGGAACAAGAATTGGCGAAGGCCAGCCCGTTCGCGGGCTTGGCGTCACTGAAGAAGAACTGATCGCACGCGCGATCGGCATTTATCCAACAAGCACTACACGAACAGGTTCGGAGCACTCCCATGGCAGTACAGAAATCCCGCGTCACCCCGTCGCGCCGCGGCCAGCGTCGTTCGCACGACAGCCTAACCGCCAAGCAGCTGGCGACCGATCCCACCAGCGGCGAGACCCACCTGCGCCACCACGTCACCGCCGATGGTTACTACCGCGGCAAGAAAGTGATCGCGACCAAGGCCGACGTTGTAGTCGACGAGGATTGACCCCGTTCGCGCGTCCATGCGGCGCGCAACGACGTGAAGTGATGCGTGTGGTCATTCCGGTCCCGTCGCGGGCCGATCAGCGGGAGCAGGCATGAGCGAGCGGGACCCTAGTGGGCAAACCCCCAGCGGGCGGATTTTCTCCCGCATTGCCGGAACCGGCAGCTATCTGCCCGAACAGGTCCTCACCAACGACGACCTGGCCAAGCGCGTGGACACCAGCGACGAGTGGATCCGCAGTCGCACCGGCATTCGCGAACGCCATATCGCCGCCAAAGGCCAGACCACCGGCGACCTGGGTGAACAGGCGGCCCGTCGCGCCATGGAGGCCGCGGGAGTCACCGCGGCCGACCTGGACATGATCATCGTCGGCACCACCACGCCCGACCTCATATTTCCTTCGACGGCATGCCTGATCCAGGCCCGGCTCGGTGCCGGCGGATGCGCCGCGCTCGATGTCAACGCAGCGTGTTCCGGATTCGTCTATGCGCTGAGCGTGGCCGACAAGTTCATTCGCTGCGGCGATGCCAGGACTGTGCTGGTGGTGGGTGCAGAAACCTTGAGTCGTATCGTCGACTGGACCGAGCGCACCACCTGTGTCCTGTTTGGAGACGGTGCCGGCGCGGTGGTGCTGAAGGCGGATAGCGAGACCGGCATCCTCAGCACCCACTTGCATGCCGACGGCGTTCGCAAGGAACTGCTGTGGAATCCGGTAGGGGTTTCGGCAGGTTTCCTGCACGACGAACCCAACGGTGGCTCACGCATCCTCATGAAAGGCACCGACGTTTTCAAGTACGCGGTGAAGGCGTTGGATGGCGTGGTCGACGAGACGCTCCAGGCCAATGGTTTGGGTCCGCACGACGTGGATTGGCTGATCCCGCACCAGGCCAACCTGCGCATCATCGAGGCCACGGCCAAACGTCTGGACATGCCTATGGACCGCGTGGTCGTCACCGTCGATCGCCATGGCAACACGTCTGCCGCATCGGTACCGATGGCGTTGGACGAGGCAGTGCGCTCGGGTCGCGTCCAGCGCGGCCAGTTGTTGCTGCTGGAAGCTTTTGGCGGCGGTTTCACCTGGGGCTCGGCGTTGCTGCGTTACTGAGCCGGGCACGCACTGCATACGCTCTGGTACAGACGCCTGCGAGTAATCACCCGTATCATCGCCGCTCGTTTCGACAGCCGGAAGATCGCGTGAACCAGGCGCTGCACACCTCTCCGCAACTCGCATTTGTTTTTCCCGGTCAAGGATCGCAGTCGATAGGCATGCTGGGCGAACTCGGCGACCACCATGCCTTGATTCGCGAAACGTTCGCCGAAGCTTCCGATGGCGCCAATGCAGACCTGTGGCAGCTTTCGCAGGAAGGGCCCGAAGCAATGCTCAATCGCACCGAGTTCACGCAACCGGCATTGCTCGCCGCGGGCGTCGCTGTCTGGCGCGCCTGGGGCCAAGTGCAAGGTCCTCAGCCTGTCGTACTGGCCGGCCACAGCCTCGGCGAATACAGCGCGCTGGTCGCTGCCGGTGCCCTGTCGCTACATGACGGCGCGCGCCTGGTGCGACTGCGCGGTCAGTTGATGCAGGATGCCGCCCCGGAGGGCGTGGGGGCGATGGCGGCGATACTGGGAGCCGAGGATGAGCTGATTGCAGAGGTCTGCAATCAGGCTTCAAGCGAAGGCGACGTCGTGGTGCCGGCCAATTTCAATTCGCCGGGGCAAACGGTCATCGGCGGCAATGCCGCGGCGGTGGAGCGCGCCATCGCGCTGCTCAACGAACGAGGTGTGCGCAAGACCGTGAAGCTCGCCGTAAGCGTGCCATCGCACACGCCGTTGATGCGTGATGCATCGGCTCGCCTGGGCGAAGCCATGTGCGCGATGTCGTGGCGGATGCCCACCTTGCCGGTCGTGCAGAACGTCGACGCGCAGGTGCACGACGATATCGATGCCATCCGCGCAGCGCTGGTGCGCCAGTTGTACCTGCCGGTGCGCTGGACACAGTGCGTCCAGGCATTGGCTGCGCGGGGCGTGGTGCGTATCGCCGAATGCGGCCCAGGCAAGGTATTGAGTGGTCTGACCAGGCGCATCGACAAGTCGATCGAGGCAAGATCATTGGCAGCGCCGGAAGATCTGCAGGCCACGCTCGCCGAATGGGCGGGCTAACAACACATTGTTCGGATGTGAATTGGCGCTGATACCTCAGCGCTTGGCACAGTGCCCTGTTTCGGTCGTATAGATTTTTTTCAGTGTCAAGAACGCCTCGAAGGAAAATCATGACCCAGACATTGCAAGGTGAAATAGCATTGGTCACCGGCGCCAGCCGCGGCATCGGTGCTGCCATTGCCGACGAACTCGCCGCGCAGGGCGCCATCGTCATCGGCACCGCGACTTCGGAACCCGGCGCACGCGCGATCGGCGAACGCCTGGCTGCACACGGCGGCCATGGCCGTGAACTCGACGTCACCGACGCCGGCGCAGTCGAGGCCTTGATCGAGGGAATCGGCAAGGAATTCGGCGCGCTGTCGATCCTGGTGAACAATGCCGGCATCACGCGCGACAACCTGCTCATGCGCATGAAGGAAGAAGACTGGCAGGCAATCCTGGACACCAACCTGACCAGCGTGTTCCGCACCAGCAAGGCTGCAATGCGCGGCATGATGAAGGCGCGCAAGGGTCGAATCATCAATATCGCCTCGGTGATCGGCGTCACCGGCAATGCCGGTCAGTCCAACTATGCCGCGGCCAAGGCCGGCATCATCGCCTTTTCCAAATCGCTGGCCCGGGAGATCGGCAGTCGCGGGGTCACCGTGAACGTGGTGGCGCCGGGCTTCATCGATACCGACATGACCCGCTCGCTGCCGGAAGACGCCAAGACTGCGCTGATCGGCCAGATTGCGCTGGGCCGCCTGGGTGAACCAGCCGACATTGCCCGGGCCGTAGCGTTTCTCGCCGGGCCTTGCGCCAGCTACATCACCGGTGAAACGCTGCACGTCAACGGCGGCATGTACATGCCGTAATAACAGGTAATCTGTAAAGGTCTGATCCAGAATCACGACCGGAACCGCCCGCGGTCGCCGCTTTCCACTAAACTACCCCCCGTTCACTCAACTCCGTCTGGAGCCAAATCCAATGAGCAGCATCGAAGAACGCGTCAAGAAGATCGTCGTCGAACAACTTGGCGTCAAAGAAGAAGAAGTCACCACCAGCGCGTCGTTCGTCGATGACCTCGGCGCCGATTCACTCGACACGGTCGAGCTGGTAATGGCCCTGGAGGAAGAGTTCGAGTGCGAAATCCCGGACGAAGATGCCGAGAAGATCACTTCGGTGCAGCAGGCCATCGACTACGTCAAGGCTCACGTCAAGGCTTGAGTCAAGCGTAGCAAGGTGTCGTGCCGGGGCCGCGCATGCGGCCCCGCGCATTTCAATCGGTCCGCTCCGCGCATGCGGCCCAGTGCATTTCAATGGGTATGCCCCGCGCATGCGGCCCGTGCTTTTGATGGGTCCGCTCCGCGCATTTGTGGCAGGTCAATGCGCCGGCGTAGGTGCAAGTGCAGACAGAATCTTGGAGTCCGAAATGAAGCAGCGTCGCGTCGTCGTCACCGGAATGGGCATGGTCTCGCCGTTGGGCAACGATCTGGTCAGCAGTTGGGATGCGATCGTCAACGGCCGTTCCGGCTTGGGTCCGATCACGTCCTTCGATGCTTCCGGTTTCAGCACCCGCATTGCAGGTGAAATCCGCAACTTCGATCCCACCGTCTTCATGCCGCCCAAGGACGTCAAGAAGATGGATGCCTTCATCCACTACGGCATCGCCGCTTCGCTGATGGCCATGGAGGATTCGGGGCTTGAAGTGACCGAGGAGAACGCCGAACGCGTCGGCGCCATCATTGGCGCGGGCATCGGTGGCATCCTCGGCATCGAAGAGCAGACCGCGAAATACCTGGAGGGTGGCGCGCGCAAGATCTCGCCGTTCTACATCCCCAGCACCATCATCAACATGTTGCCCGGCCAGCTGAGCATCATGAAGGGCATCAAGGGGCCGAACTTTTCCGCGGTCTCGGCTTGCGCAACCTCAAACCATTCCATCGGCATGGCCATGCGCATGATCCAGTACGGCGATGCCGACGTCATGATCGCCGGCGGTGCCGAACGCGGCTCTTCACCGACCTCGGTCGGCGGGTTCTGTTCGATGAAGGCCATGTCGACCCGCAACGACGACCCCACCGCCGCCTCGCGGCCGTGGGACAAGGATCGCGACGGCTTCGTGCTGGGTGATGGCGCCGGTATCCTGGTGATCGAGGAATACGAACACGCCAAGGCGCGCGGCGCGCGTATCTATTGCGAACTTGCCGGCTTCGGCGCCAGCTCCGATGCGTACCACATGACCGCGCCAAGCGAGAACGGCGAAGGTCCGGCGCGCTGCATGAAGTCCGCGCTGAATGATGCCGGGATCAACTCTGACCAGGTCGACTATCTCAACGCCCACGGCACCTCTACGCCGCTCGGCGACCTGGCCGAAACCCTGGCGATGAAGCGCGCGCTTGGCGACCACGCGTACAAGACCATGGTCAGTTCCACCAAGTCCATGACCGGACACCTGCTCGGAGCGGCCGGCGGCGTTGAAGCCATCTTCTCGGTGCTGGCGATCGACCGCGGCGTGATCCCACCCACGATCAACCTCGATCAGCCGGGCGAAGGTTGCGACCTCGACTACGTACCCAACGTGGCTCGCGAGAAGAAAATCGACGTGGCGATGTCCAATGGCTTTGGCTTCGGCGGAACCAACGGCACACTGGTGTTCAGGCGCATCTGATGTTTTTTATCCTCCGCCCGCGACGGCGGGACTCGCAGGGCTGAGAAGGTGCCAGTAGAGCTTGCATCGTACTTGGTGCGTGAGATGCAGCGCCGCAATTGCACTCCTGTGGTTTGTGAGGCAAAGGCTCAGCCACGGACGCGGGTGCGCCACCGCCTTCGCCGGACTTATACGCAAACCCTTTTCAGCCGTGCACGTCCTGTGGATTCCGATGGGCGGGGGCTCAATCAAATATGATCGAAACCCGCGCGCTACCCCCCCAGACAGACTTGCTGGCCCTGCAGCGACAGGCGCCAGATCGATACCCGCTTCTGCTGGAATCGATGGCATCCGGCACCGCCCAGGGCCGCTGGGACATGCTGCTGGCCACCGCGGGTGAAGGGATGCAGCTATGCAGCGATGGCGTCACCCGCACGCTGGCGGGCGAAACCGAAGCAGGCACCTTCTTGCAGGCGCTGGACCGGCACTGGATTGCGCAGCGGGTTGCGCGTGAGGAGCCGCGCTGGCCATTCCGGGGTGGCTGGGCGTTGCTGCTCAACTACGAACTCGGCGCGCAGATCGAGCCCGTGCTCGGCTGGCGCAGTGGCGAAGGGCCAATGCCCGTTGCGATTGCCATGCGCTGCCCAGGCGCAGTCCTGCGCGATCGTGTCAGCGGCGATTGTGTGGCACTGGCCGAAAGCGGGCACGCGGCTTTGCTCGATACCATCGCAGGAGACATGGGCGATGGCGCGCGTCGTTCCGGGCTGCCGCCTTGGTCTGGACCTGTCACTATCGATGAGGAGCCACCGCAACGCTTCCTCGATGGCGTCGCGCGCATCCAGCGTTATCTCGCCGCTGGGGATGTATTCCAGGTCAACCTGTCGCGCCGCTGGCATGCGCGCTTCGATCGCGAGCTCGCCGCCGCCGAACTCTATGCACGCCTGCGCGTCGCCAACCCTGCACCGTTTGCCGGGCTGTTCATGGGAGACGGCTGGTCGGTGGCCAGCGCGTCCCCGGAACGATTGGTGTCGGTACGTGGCGACGTGGTCGAAACCCGTCCCATCGCCGGCACGCGTCCACGTTTCGCGGGGGACGACGATGCCGCGCGCATTCGCGAACTGGTCGGACATCCGAAGGAGCGCGCCGAGCACGTGATGCTGATCGATCTCGAGCGCAACGACCTTGGACGCGTTTGCGAAGCGGGCAGTGTCCAGGTCGATGAACTGATGAGCGTGGAAAGCTACGCGCATGTGCATCACATCGTCAGCAACGTGCGCGGACGCCTGCGCGCCGACACGACGCCTGGGCAGGTGATCGCGGCCACTTTTCCCGGCGGCACCATCACCGGGTGTCCCAAGGTGCGCTGCATGCAGATCATCGCGGAGCTGGAACAGGCGCCGCGTGGCGCTTACACCGGCGCCTTCGGCTGGTTGAACCGTGACGGTGACCTGGACCTCAACATCCTCATCCGCAGCGCAGAAGTGGTGGCGACTCACGGCACGACGGAGGTCCGCTTCCGCACCGGTGCCGGGATCGTGTCCGACTCGGATCCACGGCGTGAGCTGGAAGAAACCGGCGCCAAGGCACGCGGCATGCTCGATGCATTGACAGTCCCAGGTTGAAAGTTCGAACGAAACGCAGCAACCATCAGGGGCGCCGACACGAGGTGCTCGGCAAGGTATCCTGCGGTGGGCGAAGCAGAGCGGGATACCAGTGAGTACAGGGTGCAAGCGCGGCTGTCGCACGCTCGTCGTCATCACCATCGCGCTGCTGTTGCTCGCTGCCGCCGGCGGTGCCTGGCTATGGCAACGCCATGCGGACTTCGCCGACCGGCCCATCGTCGGGCTACCGGTGGATGCCAGCGTGCAAGTCGTCTCGGGTGACTCTTTCGGTGGCGTATTGGGCAAGCTTCGCCAAGCCGGAGTGCGTCAGGGACACGATCTTGAATGGCGCCTGTTGGCGCGGCAACTGGATGCAGCCGGCAGCCTCAAGGTGGGCGAATACTCACTGCGGTCTGGTGCAACCCCGCGCACGCTGCTGCTGGACATGCGCGACGGCCGGGTCATCAGCTATCGCTTCACTATCGTGGAAGGCTGGAATATCCGCCAGCTGCGCACCGCGTTGAACAACGCCGCGCCTCTGCTGCACGAAACCAGCCAGCTGGACGATGCGGCGCTGATGACGTTGCTGGGCCACGAAGGCCAACATCCTGAAGGGCGATTCCTTCCCGAGACCTACGTCTATTCGAGCGGCGACAGCGATGTCGATGTACTGCGACGAGCGCATGAGGCGATGCAGAAGGCGGTCACCGCAGCATGGGCCGGGCGAGCAGCATCCGACCTGCCGCTGCAATCGCCGGAGGAAGCCCTCATCCTGGCCTCCATCATCGAAAAGGAAACTGGCATCGCATCGGAGCGGCCGGCCATCGCCGGCGTGTTTGCGCGACGGCTGAAGCTGGGCATGCGCCTGCAGACCGATCCCACCGTGATCTACGGCATCAGCGGCTACGACGGCAACATCCGTCGCCGCGACCTGCTCACCGATACCCCTTACAACACCTACACCCGCGCCGGCCTCACTCCAACGCCCATCGCCATGCCAGGCATGGACGCGTTGCGCGCGGCGGTCAATCCCGCGCCGGGCAACGCGCTGTATTTCGTTGCCGCAGGCGACGGCAGCGGACGCCACGTCTTTTCCGTGAGCCTTGCCGAACACAATGCAGCCGTGGGGCGCTACCTGCAGCAGTTGCGTCGTCCACCACAGCAGCAGGCGCCGTCGCCATGACCCAGGTGCTGCTCCAGCATCCGCGGTTGATCAGCCTCGAGGGCGGCGAGGGCGCCGGCAAGACCAGCGCCATCGCCGCGATTCGCGAGCTGCTGCAATCGCGCGGTCACGACGTGCTGCTGACGCGCGAGCCCGGCGGCACCCCACTGGCCGAGCGTATCCGCGAGCTGTTGCTGAGTCCGCAGGAGGAAGCACTGGCGCCGGAAACCGAACTGCTGTTGATGTTCGCCTCGCGCGCGCAGCACGTGCGTGAGGTCGTGCGTCCGGCGCTGCAACGCGGCGCGTTCGTGGTCAGCGACCGCTTCACCGATTCCAGCTACGCCTACCAGGCCGATGGGCGGGGCTTGGACCATGCGCTGGTGGAGGCGCTCGAGCGCGGCGTGGTCGGCATCAAGCCCGGGCTTACGTTGCTGCTGGACCTGGACGTTCGTGTCGGCCGCGCCCGCACCATCGGTCGCGACCTGTGGCCGGACCGCATCGAGAGCGAACAGGACGATTTCTTCGAACGCGTGCGCGAAGGGTTTCGCAAACGCGCAGTGGCCGAACCCGCGCGTTTCCGGACCATCGATGCCAGCCTCGCGCCTGCCGAGGTCGCTGCATCGGTTTCCAGCGCGGTTGCGCTGTGGCTGGACTCGCAGCCGTGAGTGCAGTGGCCACATGAGCGTCGTGTTCTCGCCCTGGCAACAGCGTGCCTACGAGCAGGCGCTGGCGGCACTGCAGGCGGGTCGCCTCGGCCATGGACTGCTGATCTGCGGTCCAGCTGGGCTGGGCAAGCGCGCTGTCGCCGAAAGGC
>Ga0105047_10006006_pt1 | contig 20666 bp, 9 predicted proteins | sample MAT04_FD_78384 | JGI IMG/M metagenome (GOLD analysis project Ga0105047, IMG submission 78384) | Freshwater microbial communities from Lake Fryxell liftoff mats and glacier meltwater in Antarctica - MAT-04 (megahit assembly) | ecosystem: Environmental > Aquatic > Freshwater > Ice > Liftoff...
AAGCGTACCAACTCGTTTTCTGCTGATCAGGTCTGCTGTCGCCGTGCCCTTCTTAATCGTCATCATTGCGTTGCCGGCGCCGAACAGAAATGCGTATAGGAAAGCCAACCACGGACCTACGCCAACAAGCAGGAGCCTGAACGTTGCCGCGGGCATCAACCACGTCATAATATTGGCCACTGTGGCGCGGTGAAGCAATGAATCCGCCGCGAGCAGCGCCATGATGTATGCGGCGAGTCCCACTACGATGGACTGCAGCGTGAAAGACAGCGTGAGCAGTACGAAGGCTCGTGAGCGCAACATCCGTCTCAGCGGTGCCAGTGTCACGGCTGTTTTTGCGGCTGCATTGTGATCACTGTGCCCCGTGGCAGGTCGCGCAGATGGCAAGGTAGGCGTACAAGTAACTGCAAACCCGCCAGTCCAACGAATGCACCCCGCCAGCCAGTGTGTATAAGCAATAGCGTCGTCAACGGCCAAAATACCGTGCTGGCTAGACCACCAAGCAATGTCACGAAAGTGATGCGTTGCCGGAAATCGTCTGGATAGGCGCGGATCAAAAATGCGAAAACCGATTCGTAACGCGCAGCGGCCATCCCGATTCCAATGAGCGCCAATACTGCGTACAACTGCCAAGCTTGCTGAACGCCCGCATGGAGGATCAATCCAATTCCTTGCTCCTTCTTGGTACGGGTATCAAGTGGGGTGGCTCAATATCACGGTATGTTTACTACCATTTAGTCAATGAGTTAAATATGGCATTGCGATCTCTTCTTGGCTGCCAGTCACCCATAAAAAACGCTCAATTCGAGCGCGTTTTTTTTTGCCCAGATAAAAGTCCCTGCTGATTTCTCCCGAAGGAACTCGAACGGGTTGCCATGCAGGGCAATCCGGTATCGTGCGAGCAAAGCGCGTGTGATCGAGCAGGCCAACATTGCGCGAAACGCGTGCATAAAAAAAACTTCACATTGACACGCGCATCGATTGTTGCAATAGTGTGTATCTTTGTAGCTTACTGTACACATCATGCGAACCAACATCGTGATTGACGACAAACTCATGGCCGACGCATTGCGGGTTACCGGCCTTGCTAGTAAACGCGGCGTCGTTGAGCTTGGATTGAAGACGCTCGTACGCCTTCACAAGCAGGCGGATATTCGCAAATTGCGCGGTAAGCTACTTTGGCAGGGCGACCTCGACGCCATGCGGCGCGACAAATGATTCTGGTGGATTCGAGCGTCTGGATAAACTACTTTCGCGGGAAAGCGACGCGCCAGACGGATAAGCTGGACACCCTGCTTGATCAGGAGATCATTGCCGTCGGCGACTTGATCCTTGCAGAAGTATTGCAAGGCTTCGCAAGCGACCGCGAGTTCAATGCCGCACGACGCGCGCTGGCGGCATTTGAACAGGTCACCATCGGGGGAGAAGATGTCGCAGTCGCCGCCGCAATCCACTTTCGCCGACTTCGATCACAAGGCATTACAGCGCGCAAGACGATCGATACACTGATTGCGACCAGGTGTATCGGCTCGGGCATGCAATTGCTGCACGATGATCGCGACTTCGACACTTTTGAACAGCACCTGGGCTTAAGCGTCGTCGCCTGCTGAGACAGCCGACACCATCCAACCGTTGATTCCCTTACTCGGTTCCTTTCAAAGTGCCCCGCCGCAAGGCTCCCGTGCGCTGGCTGGCATAAAAGTGGAACCAATTCGTTTCTCATCCCTGGCAGGACGATCAAGTGGGTAGTTCACGACCAAAATACAATTAATCACATTAAATCAATTAGTTACATTTTTTATTGCGATCCCTTCCTGAGCACCGGTACAAGAAAACGCGCTTCCGCGCGTTTTTTCGTTTCTGCCCAGGAGCAAAGTCCCTGAGGACCTTGCACAAAGGACTCGAAAGCATTGCCATGCAGGGCAATCCGGGCCCGCGCAACGTGGGCGAGTCCGACCACCATCTCGCGCAAGACGTGCCGGCTGCAGGTGGCGGGAAAAGATCGTCGCCTATTACTGATGACCCGATCGTGCGATGGCACCGCGACCAAACGTTCCGCCCCCGATATTGGCTGAAAAGCTACGTTGCCGGAGAGGCCCGGTGCAAGTGTCAACGGCGAACAACTCAAGCAGGCGTATCTGGTCAATTTCGACTTGACGTGCGCGAAAGGAGCGGCATTGGGGCAGCGCGCTGCGGACACGCCGGTCAGCGAGTCCATCAAGATTGGCCGCGCAACAAACCACGCTTTTCCTCTAGGCGTGCGAGCATCGAATGCCACGACAGTGAAAACGCGTCTGCGCCCTCCTTCTGTAGCCTCGCCGCAAGGGCCTCGTCATCGATACCTTCGCGCCTGAACTCGGCCAGCACGTCCTCGGCGTGACCACCATCGACCGGCAACACCGCGTCTACCTTGCCATGCTCTGCGAAGGCCATCAGGGTTTTCTCGGGGATCGTATTGATGGTATCGGGCGCGGCCAGTGCCTGCACGTATAGCGTGTCCAATTCTGCAGGGTCCTTGGTGCCAGTGCTGGCCCACAACAGACGCTGCGGACGTGCACCTTCCTGCGCGAGCCGCTGCCAGCGCGGCCCAGCGAGCAGCTCGCGATAGGCCCGGTAGGTTCGCATCGCGATGGCGATGCCCAGACGGTTGCGGAACGGCGGTGAAACTTTTTCCGCGACCGCCACATCCCATCGGCTAACGAACAGCGACGCGACCGACGCGATCTTCAAGTCTAGTCCGGCTTCGAGCCGGCGTTCGAGGCCGCGCATGTATGCCTCGGCCGCCGCAATATAGTGTTCGCGCGAGAATAACAAGGTCACATTGACTGGCACGCCATCGAAAATCGCCTCTTCAATGGCCTCGATGCCTGCTGGCGTGCCCGGTATCTTGATGAACATGTTCTCGCGGTCAGCCGCCTCATGTAGTTCAGCTGCGGCTCGGATCGTCTTCGCAGCGTTGTTGGCCAGCAGCGGCGAAACCTCAAGAGAAACCCAGCCGTCCACGCCGCCAGTCGCTTTGAACACCGGCAGGAACAGATCAGCGGCGGCTGTTAAATCCTGCAACGCGAGCGAAAAAAAAAGAGCCTCAATCTGCTCATCGCGGTTCGCCAGCTCGGCGATCGCGTCGTCATAGAAACTGCCTTTGCCGATCGCATGTTCGAAGATGGTCGGGTTCGAGGTCAGGCCGGTGACCGCCAAGTCGGCGATGTAGCGCGCCAGGGTGCCGCTTACTATTAGCTCGCGGCTGATGTTGTCGAGCCAGAGACTCTGGCCCAGATCATGCAGGTTCTTGGTGCTGATGTTCATCATACCTCCACCGTTGCACGAGCCCTAGCCTTCTCGACGGGCTACTTCGTTGGCAAGAGAGAGCGAGCTATCTGACATAGGTGCCAGTTGCGGCATCCACTACGTCCGGGGTGCTCTACGCGCGCGTCCAACCTGGCACAAACCTAGCCATTGCATGATGCGGGAGCGGGGCGGAACGAGTCTGTACGCTGGCATACAGACGGCGAGCTCCAGAGGGCTTAATGTCGCACCATGCAGAAGCACTGTGCGACGCCACATGGCAGTAAATGCTTGGCGGCGGCGCCTCGGTGTATTAAGCCAAGCAGGGGCTCGCAAGGTGAGGCCGTAAGTGCTGTACCTCGGCGCCAAGATACTGACATTGCGCGCATCAATTCACGAACAATTTTTTACCTCGCTGCTCCGTGCATACCGCGCTTACGCCAAATCACTGGCAAGCGAGAAAGCCCGCAGCATGGCGGCGACCAAACGCACCAGCCGCAATATCAAGAGCCGGCTAGCGGTACTGCAGAGCAGATTTCACCGATCGCGTCACAGTTTGATCGACGAACAACTTTTCGACGTCACCGCGAGCGACCAAACCGTGGCTAGATCATGAACAACCTGCTGACTCTCAACGCTGGCTCTTCGAGCATTAAGTTCGCAATCTACGAGCAGGGCACCGCGCTGCGGTGTGTGTTGCGCGGCCAGGTCGGCCGCATCGGCCATGCCGATGCCGCGATCGAGTCCGTGGAGCCAGACGCGACAACTGATGATGGACCGATGCAGGCGCAGTGCCCCGTCACAGGTGGCAGTTTCGACCGCGCCGCGTTGGCGCTTCTGGTGTGGCTGGAGGCGCAGCGAGAATTCGCATCCATCGTGGGCGCCGGGCACCGCGTTGTACATGGCATGCAGCACAGCGAGCCGGAACCCGTCACTGACGCGCTGCTCGGTGAACTGCGCCGCCTGATGCCCGACGACCCGGATCACCTGCCCGGCGAGATCCAGCTCATCGAGATGCTGCGTGAACGGCACCCCAGCCTGCCGCAACTGGCTTGCTTCGACACCGCGTTCCACCACGATATGCCGCGCTTGGCGCAATTGCTGCCCATTCCGCGACGATATGAAGCCAAAGGGTTGCGCCGGTATGGATTCCATGGGCTCTCGTACGCATACCTGATGGAGGAACTGGCACGTGTCGGCGGGCCCGAAGTGGCGCAAGGCCGCGTAATCCTCGCACACTTGGGCGGCGGTGCCAGCTTGGCCGCCGTTAAAGCCGGGCGCTGCATCGACACCAGCATGGCATTCACGCCGACAGCGGGCCTGACCATGGCCACGCGCTCGGGCGATCTCGACCCCGGCATTGCGGCGCACCTGGCGCGGACAGAGGGCATGAGCGCACAGCGCTTCTACGACATGGCAAACCACGAATCCGGGCTGCTTGGCATCTCCGGGACCAGCGGCGACATGCGCGATCTACTGGCTGCCGGAGCAACGGATGTACGCGCCGCGGAAGCGGTGGACTACTTCTGCTACCAGACAAGAAAGTGGATCGGCGCATATGCCGCCGTGCTGGGTGGCGTGGACACATTAGTGTTTACCGGCGGCATCGGCGAAAAAGCAGCCCCAGTACGCGAGCGTATTTGCAGCGGCCTCGGATTTCTCGGTATCGAGCTCGATTCCGCGCGCAATGCCGGGCATGCCGACGTTGTCTCTGGCCGCGCCAGCCAGGCGACGGTGCGCGTCATCCGCACCGACGAGGAACTGATGATCGCCCGCTCCGTCTCGCGGTGGCTCGACACGGTTAACCACATGAAAGAAGCCTCATGACATCGGAGCAGCCCACGCTGGACGCCAAGCAGCTTGCCAACATCGACGCGTACTGGCGTGCGGCCAACTATTTGTCGGTCGGGCAGATTTACCTATATGACAATCCTCTGCTGCGGCGGCCGCTCGCGCTGGCCGACATCAAGCACATGTTGCTCGGGCACTGGGGCACGACGCCGGGGCAAAATTTTATATACGCCCACTTGAACCGCGTCATCAAGAAATACGACCTAGACATGATCTACGTCTCCGGGCCCGGGCACGGCGGACCAGCGGTTGTGGCCAATACCTATCTCGAAGGCACCTACAGCGAGGTCTATCCCGACATCAGCCAAGACGAGGCGGGCCTGCAAAAACTCTTCCGGCAGTTCTCGTTTCCCGGCGGCATTCCCAGCCACGCGTCGCCGGAATGTCCGGGCTCGATCCACGAAGGCGGCGAGCTCGGCTACTCGCTCAGCCATTCGTTCGGCGCGGTGTTCGACAACCCCGACTTAATCGTCGCCTGCGTCGTTGGCGACGGCGAGGCGGAGACCGGGCCGCTGGCCACGGCATGGCATTCCAACAAATTTCTCGACCCGGTGGCCGACGGTGCGGTGTTGCCCATCCTGCACCTCAACGGCTACAAGATCGCCAATCCGACGGTGCTGGCGCGCATCACCCGCGAAGAACTGGAGCAGTTTTTCCGCGGTTGCGGATGGACGCCGCTATTCGTCGAGGGCTTTGAGCCGGCCTTGATGCATGAGGCCATGGCAACGGCACTCGACGCCGCGGTGGAGCAGATTCGCAAAATCCAAATGGACGCCTGCGCCACAGGCAGTCGGACGCGTCCGCGCTGGCCGATGATTGTGCTCGATTCGCCCAAGGGCTGGACAGGGCCGACGTGGGTCGACGGGCTGCAGATCGAAGGCACTTTCCGTGCGCACCAAGTGCCGGTCACCGACCCCGCCGCCCACCCGGGCCACCTTGCCCTGATCGACACGTGGCTGCAAAGTTACCGAGCCGGGGAGTTGTTCGACGAGCAGGGCCGGCTGATGCCGGCGTTGGCTGAACTCGCGCCGGTCGGCACGCGGCGCATGGGTGCCAACCCGCATGCCAACGGCGGCCTGCTGCTACGCGACCTGCATATGCCGGACTTTCGCGAATACGCGTCTGTTGTACCAATGCCCGGCTCGCCTGGCATCGGCGACACCCGCGTGCTCGGCCCCTTCCTGCGCGATGTGATGAAGTTGAACGACGAGCAGCGAAACTTCCGTGTGTTTGGTCCCGACGAGACGCTCTCCAACGGTCTTGCGGCACTGTTCGAGGTCACCAAGCGGCAATGGGATGCGGCGACCCAACCCAACGACGAGTTCCTCGCACCCACCGGACGCGTAATGGAAATGCTCAGCGAGCACCAGTGCGAAGGCTGGCTCGAAGGCTATCTACTCACCGGCCGGCATGGCGTCTTCAACTGTTACGAAGCATTCATCCACATCGTCGACTCGATGTTCAACCAGCACGCTAAATGGCTGAAGGTGACCGCGCACATTCCGTGGCGGCGCAAGATTGCATCGCTGAACTACCTGCTCGCGTCGCATGTCTGGCGCCAAGACCACAATGGCTTCACGCACCAGGATCCGGGCTTCATCGATCACGTGGTCAACAAGAAGGCCGAGATTGTGCGTGTGTACCTGCCGCCAGACGCAAACTGCCTGCTGTCCGTCATGGACCACTGCCTGCGCAGCCGCCATTACGTGAACGTGGTGGTGGCCGGCAAACACCCTGCGCCGCAATGGCTGACCATCGACGCCGCCGTCAAGCACTGCGCGCAAGGCATCGGCATCTGGCACTGGGCCAGCAACGACGGCGACGGCGCACCCGACGTGGTGATGGCCTGCTGCGGCGACGTGCCCACGCTGGAAACGTTGGCCGCGGTTTCCCTTCTCCGCGAACACCTGCCCGAAGTGAAGATACGCGTGGTCAACGTTGTCGATCTCATGCGGCTGCAGCCAGAAGCCGAACACCCGCACGGGCTGAGCGACCGGGATTTCGACGAACTGTTCACGAAAGACAAACCGGTCATCTTCGCCTTCCATGCGTACCCATGGCTGATTCACCGGCTGACGTATCGCCGCACCAACCACAACAACGTCCATGTTCGTGGTTACAAGGAAGAAGGAACGATCACCACCGCGTTCGACATGACCGTGCTGAACGACCTCGACCGCTTCCACCTCGTGATGGACGTGATCGACCGCCTGCCGCAGACTGGCGACAAGGGCTTGGCGCTGAAGCGGCGGCTAAAAGACAAGCTGATCGAGCACCGGCACTACATCCGCCTCCACGGGCGGGACATGCCGGAGATCCGTCATTGGCGTTGGGGAGGCTCGCGATGAGTGGGCAAACTTTACGCACGACCGCGGCCGCCCTGCTGGGGGGCGACAAGGGCTTGCTGGCGATGGACGAAAGCAACCCCACCTGCAACAAACGCTTTGCCGCGCTCGGCATCCCGCAGACCGAAGAGTCGCGACGCGCGTGGCGCGAACTGATTGTCACGACCCCGGGGCTGGCCAACAGCATCAGCGGCGTGATTCTGTACGACGAGACGATCCACCAGCGCCTGCAAGATGGTCGTCCCTTTAGCAAGGCCCTGGCCGACGCAGGCATCATGGTGGGTATCAAAGTCGACGTTGGCGCTAAGGCGCTGGCCGGCTATGCCGGTGAGATGGTCACCGAAGGGCTGGATGGCTTACGCGAACGGCTGGTTGCCTATGCCGCATTGGGCGCGCGTTTCGCCAAGTGGCGCGCCGTGATCGCGATCGATGAGCGCGTTCCAAGTGATGCCTGCATCGCCGCCAACGCCCACGCGTTGGCGCGCTACGCGTCGTTGTGCCAAGAAGCTGGACTCGTGCCGATCGTCGAGCCTGAGGTACTGATGACCGGCGGGCACACGCTGCAGCGCTGCGCACAAGTCACTGCCCAGGTCTTGCACGAGGTCTTCGCCCAATTGCACGTTCAGAACGTGCTGCTGGAAGGCTTGCTGCTCAAGCCGAACATGGTACTGCCGGGGCTGGACTCGACGCAGCCAGACAGCGCTGCTGACGTGAACGATGTGGCTGACGCCACTGTAACCTGCCTGCTGCGCGCCGTACCTGCCGCAGTACCGGGCGTCGCGCTATTGTCGGGCGGACAGAGTGCCGACCTGGCTTCGGCTCGCTTGAACGCCATGAACCGGCGCTTTAAGATGCGCATGCCTTGGGCGCTGACATTCTCGTTCGCGCGCGCGATCCAACAGCCGGCGCTAGAGGTTTGGCGCGGCGACCCAAAAAAGGTGCCGCAAGCGCAGCGCGCGTTGCAACACCGCGCTGTCTGCAATCGCGCCGCACGTCGAGGCGAATACACGCCCCAAACAGAGCAGATCGCACTTTCTTAAATGATCAGAACACTCATTTTCCGCAAGCTCGCTCAATGGAAGGACACGGTCAGCGGATCTGCGCTGCGTAAACGCGCGTCTGCTGAAGAAGAACCACTTCGATCTGCGCTGCTCAGCAGCGGCCAGATGGAGCAGCACGCCAAGACGCTGGCCGGTGCACATCGGATAACCTCCACGCGCGGGCCGGATCGGCTGCTCGCGAGGCTGGCGGCCAACGAAAGTGTTTTGATCAACGTCTGCAATCAACTGACCGCAGCTGTCACCAACAGCCGGCGGATCACCCCGGCAGGCGAATGGCTGCTAGACAACTTCTACCTGATCGAAGAACAGATTCGCACCGCCAAGCGCCACCTGCCGAAGGGCTACAGCCGCGAACTGCCAAGGCTGTCACGCGGCGCTTCGGCCGGGCTGCCACGCGTATACGACATCGCACTGCAGACCATATCGCATGGTGATGGTCGGATCGACGGGGAAACTCTTGGGCGCTTTGTGTCCGCCTATCAGTCCATCAGCGTCCTCAAGCTGGGCGAGTTGTGGGCCATCCCCATCATGTTGCGGCTGGCGCTGATAGAGAATTTACGTCGTGTTGCGGTCCGCGTTTCCAATGGCATGAATGATCGTGACCTCGCTGACAGTTGGGCTGAGCGTATGACCGAGATTGCGGAGAAAGACTCGAAGAATCTGGTGCTGGTGATTGCCGACATGGCGCGTTCCAACCCACCAATGACGACCCAGTTTGTCGCCGAGTTTGTTCGCAAGCTTCAGGGACTCGGCGCGGCGCTTGCCTTGCCACTCACCTGGATTGAGCGACTGCTGTCGGAGTCGCAACAGACTATTGAACAGTTGGTAACCGCAGAGACCCAGAAGCAGGCAACCGCGCAGGTTTCCATCAGCAACAGCATTGCCAGCCTGCGATTCCTTATTGCCACGGACTGGCGCGAATTTGTCGAAACAATGAGTCTGGTCGAGCACACGCTGCGCAGCGATCCGCAAGGCGCGTATGCGAACATGGATTCAGCAACGCGGGATCGCTATCGCCACGCCGTGGAACGAATCGCCAGGCGCTGCCCGCATACTGAACTGGAAGTCGCACAGGCGGCGATCCGTCTGTCGGGTCGGTCGGTAGCAAGCGCGGCTGCCAGCCCCGCCGACGAACGACGTGCGCACGTTGGTTTCTACCTCATCGATGAGGGTTTGCCAGCTCTGGAGTGCGCAGTTAAATACCGTGAGTCGATACGAGATCGGCTGAACGCAACATTTGGCAGAACGCCGATATTGCCTTACGTGGGAACCATCGCGTTTTTCACGCTGTTGTTGACCGCGGGCGTCTTGGTCCGCGTCCACGTCCACTTGCAATGGCCAACCACGGGGATCTGGATTTTCATCGTGATAGCCATGCTGTTGCTGCTGGCGACCAGCCAACTCGCCGTGGCCCTGGTGAACTGCCTTGCAACGCTGGTTGTGGCACCGAAACTGTTGCCCCGCATGGACTATTCCAAAGGCATTCCCGCGGCATCGCGCACGCTGGTCGTGGTGCCCACCATGATTACCGGTCGCGATTCGATCGAAGAACTGGTCGAAGCGCTGGAAGTCAGGTTTCTGGCCAATCGCGATGACAATCTTTACTTCGCGCTACTCACCGATTTTCGGGACGCAGCCATTGAAGTGCTGCCGACGGATGAGGAACTGGCCGGGCTGGCAGAAGTGCTTGTCTCGGCACTGAACGAAAAATACGGCCATGCCGGACAGGATTACTTCTTCCTGCTTCATCGATCACGCCGGTGGAATGCAGAGGAGGCCACGTGGATGGGTTACGAGCGCAAGCGCGGCAAATTGGCAGACCTGAACGCACTGCTACGCGGCGGCACGGACTCCTTCGCGCGCATCGTCGGCGACACCTCGCTGCTTGCTTCCGTTAAATATGTCATTACGCTCGATACCGACACCCAGTTGCCGCGAGACTCGGCGCGACAATTCGCAAGTGCGATGGCGCACCCGCTCAATCGCGCCGAATTCGACGCGGCCAGCGGCTGTGTCAAGCGTGGCTACGGCATTTTGCAGCCGCGCATCGCCGCGAGCCTGCCCGCGGACGACCAGTCGCACTATGCCCGCCTTTTTGGCAGCGAACCCGGCATCGATCCATACACCCGCGCCAGCTCGGACGTGTACCAAGACGTGTTTGGCGAAGGTTCATTTGTCGGCAAAGGCATTTACGACGTTGACGCTTTTGAACATGCGTTGAAGAACCGCTTTCCGGAAAATCGTATCCTCAGTCACGATCTTCTGGAAGGCTGCTACGTGCGCTCGGCGCTATTGAGCGATGTGCAACTGTACGAGCAATATCCATCGCGCTACAGCGCTGACGTCAGCCGCCGCCATCGATGGATACGCGGCGATTGGCAAATTGCCTCGTGGCTGCTACGCCGCGTCCCAGGCAATGGCGACAAAGCTGTCAGCCGGCTGAATCCGCTGTCGGCGCTCTCACACTGGAAGATTCTCGACAATCTGCGCCGCAGTCTGGTGCCGGCGGCGACGATGTTAATGCTGCTCATCGGCTGGAGCCTGCTCGACCCGGCATGGCTTTGGACAGCGGCCGTCATCGGCATCTTTGTGATCCCGATCTTTGTCTCGGTCATGATCGAACTGATGCATAAACGTGAAGACGTATCCCTGCATCAGCATGTCATGCAGTCGGTGGAGCCGATCGGCGGCCATTTTGCGCAGGCCATGTTCACGCTTGCGTGCCTGCCTTTTGAAGCAGCCTACAGTTTGGACGCCATCATTCGCACTAACTGGCGGATCGCCATTACTCACAAGCACTTGCTTGAGTGGACGCCTTCGGCCAGTGCGGCGGCTTCCGGCACAAGCGGCTTGTGGGCCACCTATCGGGTCATGTGGGTCGCCCCGGCCACCGCGGCAGCCGCGCTACTGTGTTTGCTCATCGCGGTCCCGCTGTCGTCGCTGGCAGCGCTGCCGATACTTCTCTTGTGGGCCATGGCGCCGGCGCTGGCGTGGTGGCTGAGTGAACCGCGCGAGCGGGAAACGAGCACACTCAGTGTTGACCAGATCACCTTTCTGCATAGAAATGCGCGCAAGACCTGGGCGTTCTTCGAGACCTTCGTCGGGCCCGACGATCACTGGCTGCCGCCGGACAACTTTCAGGAACATCCACTCAGTGTGGTCGCGCATCGCACCTCGCCGACGAATATGGGAATGGCGCTGTTGGCCAATCTGGCCGCCTATGACTTTGGCTACATTCCGTCCAGCTCTCTCGTTGAGCGCACGGCCAACACATTAACCGCAATGGCCGGCCTGACGCGGCACCGCGGCCACTTCTATAACTGGTATGACACGCAGTCCATGCAGCCGTTGTTGCCGTTGTACATTTCGTCGGTAGACAGCGGCAATCTCGCCGGGCATCTGCTGGTGCTGCGGGCAGGTCTGCTGGCGCTGCCGGAAGACAGACTGCTTTCGTCACAACTATTCAAAGGCTTGTCCAGCACCTTGAGCGTATTCAGAGAGGTCTTACTCGATCCGCCCCCGGCAGAGCGGATGCTGACGGATCAGCTCGATGAACAGCTCTCCGTCGTCGCCAATATTCACCCGACAACAATTGCAGCCACCTACCGCTGGTTGATGCAGTTTTTGCAATCCGCTGAGATGCTCGCGGCTCGTCTGGAAAAGATGTCAGTTTGGTTGCCCGCTGATCAGCCTCGTCACCTCGGTGAGGGGCGCCGTTGGGCCGAGCTACTGACTTCACAATGCCGGTTGTCGCTAGCCGAGCTGATCTTGTTCGCACCGTGGGTGGCAACGCCAGGCACCAGCACCCGGCTGCAGAGCGTGCTCGATACGATCGAAGTGCCCACGCTCCGCGCGCTTGCGAACAATGACCCATCGTGGCCATCGGCGCTTGCGCAGCAACCGGACGCCGATGCGACCGATGCGGAGCACGCATTCCTGCTGGCGATCAAGCGCAATTGCGCAGAGGCGGGCCGTATCGCGCGAGAACGCGTCATCGAGCTTGAGCGGCTATCGTCGCAGATCGGCGAGCTGACGACGATGGAAACCGGGTTTCTTTACGACCGCACGCGGCATCTCTTCACCATCGGTTACAGCGTCAGTGAGCACCGCGCGGATTCGAGTCACTACGACATGCTTGCTTCGGAGGCCCGGCTGGGAAGTTTTGTCGCCATCGCGCAAGGGAAGGCTCCGCAGGAAAGCTGGTTTGCACTGGGACGATTGCTTACACCGACCGATGGCGAGCCTGCCTTGCTTTCGTGGAGCGGCTCGATGTTCGAGTACCTGATGCCGATGCTGGTCATGCCCACGTTCAAAAACACCCTGCTCGACCGCACCAGTCATGCCGCAGTCGCGCGCCAAATCGCATACGGCGCGCAGCGCAATGTTCCTTGGGGAATTTCCGAGTCTGGTTACAACACCGTCGACGCGGCGATGAACTACCAGTACCGCGCGTTCGGTGTACCCGGCCTTGGACTTAAACGCGGATTGGCCGACGACCTGGTGGTCGCGCCCTATGCGTCGGCTCTTGCCCTGATGATCGCGCCGGAGCCCGCCTGCGCCAATCTACAACGGCTCGCTGCCAGTGGATTGGTCGGCAAGTATGGCTATTACGAAGCCATTGACTACACCCCAGCGCGCCTGCCGCGCGGTCAGACCGGCGTGGTGATCCGTTCGTATATGGCGCATCACCAGGGCATGATATTTCTATCGCTCGCCTATCTGCTGCTGGACCAGCCGATGCAGAAACGTTTTGTGTCGATCCCGATGTTCCAGGCAACCACGTTGCTGCTTCAAGAGCGCGTGCCAAAAGCCGGTGCCCTGCAATTGCACTCTGTCCGATTTGCATCATTCACGGACCAGGCCAACGACCATCCGATGCCGCCGCGTCTCATCGCCAGCGCGACCACCGCACTGCCGGAAGTACAACTGCTCTCGAATAATCACTACCACTTGATGGTGACCAATGCCGGTGGCGGCTACAGTCGCTGGCGCGACCTTGCGGTTACCCGGTGGCGGGAGGATACGACCTGTGATAACTGGGGAACGTTCTGCTATATCCGCGACGAAGCCACCGGCGCATTCTGGTCGAATACACATCAGCCGACACTAAAGATTGCCGAGGCTTACGAAGCCATTTTCTCGGAGGGCCGCGCCGAATTCCGCCGCCGCGATCTTGACTACGACACCCACACCGAAATCGTCGCTTCACCCGAGGACGCGATCGAATTGCGGCGCGTGTGCATCTTTAACCGCGCGCGGACACAAAGAACGATCGAGGTGACCAGCTACGCAGAAGTCGTGCTCGCCCGCGCTGATGCCGATGCCATGCATCCGGCATTCAGTAATCTGTTCGTACAAACCGAAATACTGCCGTCGCGACAGGCCATTGTCTGCACCAGACGGCCTCGCTCGCATGCTGAGCGTTCACCGTCGATGTTTCACCTGATGGCTGTACACGGCGCCGCAGTAGGTGAAGTTTCCTATGAGACCGACCGATCGCAGTTCATCGGTCGCGGACGCAATGTCTCTGCGCCGGCAGCGCTGACCGGTGCGTCAGCGCTGTCGGGCAGTCAGGGATCCGTGCTCGACCCGATTGTCGCAATACGATGCCGCATCACACTCGAGCCCCGCCAGACCGTCATTGTCGATATGGTCTCGGGCGTAGGCGAAGCCCGTGACCAGGCTATAACGCTGATTGAAAAATATCAGGACAAACGGATGGCCGATCGCGTGTTTGAGCTTTCCTGGACATACAGTCAGGTGGTGCTGCGGCAAATCAATGCCACCGAAGCCGAGGCGCAGCTCTACATGCGTCTGGCAAACTCAGTCGTGTACGCCAACAGTTCGTTGCGCGCTGATGCCAGCGTCCTGCTGAAAAACCGCCGCGCGCAATCAGGATTGTGGGGGTATGCCATTTCCGGTGATCTACCGATTGTGCTGCTACAGATCAGCGACCCACGAAACATCGAGCTGGTGCGTCAGCTCGTCAAGGCACACGCGTACTGGCGCCTCAAGGGGCTGGTCGTTGATCTGGTGATCTGGAACGAAGATCACGGCGGTTACCGGCAACTGCTGCAAGAACAAATCATGGGCTTGATTGCGGCTGGTATCGAGGCACACGCCATCGACCGGCCGGGCGGCATTTTTGTGCGTTCGGCCGAGCACATGTCCATTGAAGATCGCATTTTGTTCGAGGCCGTTGCGCGCGCAATCATCACTGACAGGCGCGGTTCACTGGAAGACCAGATTAACCGTCGTATATCGAGCGATGCGCGCGCGCCGCACCTGAATCAACCACGTTTGAAACCAACTCGACCTTACCGTCCTGACATAAGCAGCGCAAGACGCAAGCGCGTGGTCTCGACATCGCTTACCGACCTGCAGTACGCCAACGGACTCGGAGGATTCTCGGCGGACGGTCGTGAGTACGTGATCACGACCACGCGCGAAAAACCGACCCCGGCACCATGGGCAAACGTGCTGGCCAATCCGCACTTCGGCACTGTCATCAGTGAGAGCGGCATGGCCTACACATGGAGCGACAACGCGCATGAGTTCCGGCTCACGCCTTGGCACAACGACCCTGTGAGCGACGCCAGCGGCGAAGCATTCTATCTGCGCGACGAGGAGAGCGGACATTTCTGGTCGCCCACGCCATTGCCCTGCGGTCGCGGGTCGGACGAGTGCCGTCACGGCTTCGGCGTGACTACCTTTGAGCATGTCGAGGACGGTATCCGTACGCAATTGGTGGTGACGGTCTCGCTCGACGACGCGATCAAGTTCTCGGTGTTGAAAGTGATCAACGAATCCGGTCGTTCGCGCAGGTTGTCTGCCACCGGCTATGTCGAGTGGGTGCTGGGCGACCTCAAGGCCAAATCGGCCATGCATGTGATCACCGATATCGATGCACAGAGCGGCGCGCTGTTGGCGCGCAATGCTTATAGCACTGAGTTTGGCGAACACGTTGCATTCTTCGACGTTGACGAATCGATCCGCACCTTCACCGGTGACCGCTCGGAGTTCCTCGGCCGCAACGGCTCCCTGGCGAACCCCGCGGCCATGGCGCGCAGACAGCTTTCAAACAAGATCGGCGCCGGCTTGGATCCGTGCGCGGCAATTCAGGTTGCGTTCGATCTCGCCGACGGCGAGGAGCGTGAGTGCGTTTTCAAGCTTGGGGATGGACGGACTCTGGCCGAGGCGCAGAAACTGCTGCAGCGTTATCGCGGTCCGAATTCGGCTCACGAAGTGCTTGAGGAAGTAAAAAAATACTGGCACCGCACACTGGGAGCCGTACAAGTCGAGACACCGGATGTCTCGCTGAATGTACTGCTCAATGGCTGGCTTGTGTACCAGACCATGGCTTGCCGTTTGTGGGCGCGAAGTGGCTACTATCAGTCCGGCGGCGCCTACGGATTCAGGGATCAATTGCAGGATGTGATGGCGCTGGTGCACGCCGCGCCATCGCTGATGCGCGAACATCTGCTGCTGTGTGCCAGCCGACAGTTCATTGAAGGCGACGTGCAACACTGGTGGCATCCGCCGTCGGGCCGTGGCGTACGCACGCACTGCTCCGACGACTATTTATGGCTGCCGCTAGCTGCCGCCCGCTACGTGCACACAACCGGCGACACGGGGGTGCTCAGCGAATCCGTCCGTTACCTTGAGGGCCGCCAGGTCAATGCCGACGATGACTCCTACTACGACCTGCCCAATCGTGCCGAGGAGGCCGACAGCCTATACCGGCATTGCGTTCGCGCCATCGAACGCGGCCTCACCAGCGGCGTGCATGGCCTGCCGCTGATTGGATCCGGTGACTGGAACGATGGCATGAATATGGTTGGGCAGCACGGCAGGGGCGAGAGCATCTGGCTGGGCTTCTTTATGTGTGAAGTGCTGCGGCAATTTAGCAGCGTCGCACGCTCGCATGGCGACACGGCCTTCGCCGAGCGCTGCCTGCGTGAGCGCGACACGCTGGCGCACAACTTGGAGAAGCATGGCTGGGACGGTGAATGGTATCGACGCGCTTATTTCGACGACGGTACCCCGCTCGGTTCCGCCGCCAACGACGAGTGCCAGATCGACTCGATCGCGCAAAGCTGGTCGGTGCTGTCGGGCGTCGGCGAAATCAAGCGCACGCAGATGGCAATGAATTCGCTCGACGCGCGACTGGTGCGTCGCGACGACAAGATCATCCAGTTGCTTGACCCGCCGTTTGACAAGTCCGCGCTCGACCCGGGCTACATCCGCGGCTACGTCCCGGGCGTGCGCGAGAACGGCGGCCAATACACGCACGGCGCCATCTGGGCGGCGATGGCGTTCGCCGCGATGGGTGACCGTCGGCGCGCGTGGGAGTTGACCAACATGATCAACCCGATCAATCACGCCACCACCACGGAAGAGGCCGCAATCTACAAGGTCGAGCCGTACGTCATCGCGGCCGACGTCTACGGCGTGTCGCCACATACCGGTCGCGGTGGCTGGACCTGGTACACCGGGTCGGCCGGCTGGATGTATCGGCTCATCTTGGAGTCACTGCTGGGCATGCGCCTGGAGGTCGACAAGCTCACCTTCAGGCCTTGTTTGCCGGCAGATTGGCCATCGTTCACCGTGCAGTACCGGTATCGCGAAACGGTCTACGCAATCACCGTGATTCAGACAGTCGTTCCGGAGGGCGGGTGTATCGCTGCCACGCAGGTGATTGTAGATGGTGCCGTGACGACCGATGCCGTCATTTCGCTGGTCGATGATCGACAGCCACACACGGTCGAGGTCAAGGTGCAAGCGCCTCCCCAAAAGCTCGCACCGGGTGCGCCAACAGCGGCTGTAGATTCCCCTGCGAGATAAGACCACACAAGGCCATTTGCCTCCTGAATCTCCAAGTTGAATCAAGCTCCAATTCGATCGGCATTGCCCCATTGTAGCGATCATATGTTGCCCTGATCGTGGATCACTCTCCTATCCGCACCCACGGCGTCGGGTCACTCTGTGCTCAGGGGACGCGGTTGACGAACCCTGATGTCAAATGGCGGGTTAGGCTGCCGGACGAATGGCAAGTGTGGCACCTATCACGCGGAACGCCATTTGCGTCAGAATATCGCTCTTCGTTCAACAAAGACACCTACACAATGCCCTCCACCGCTCCCCGCACCGGCGGCGAAATCCTCGTCGATCAACTCAAAATTCACGGCGCCGATCTCGCTTTCTGCGTTCCCGGCGAAAGCTATCTGCCGGTGCTCGATGCGCTCTACGCGAACCGCGAGCAGGTTCGCCTGATTACCTGCCGCCACGAAAGTGGTGCCGCAAACATGGCCGAGGCGTACGGCAAGATGACCGGCAAGCCCGGTATTTGTTTGGTGACCCGCGGGCCGGGTGCGACCAATGCTTCGATCGGCGTACACACCGCGTTTCAGGATTCGACGCCGATGATTCTGTTCATCGGCCAGGTGGGAAGCGATTTCGTTGAGCGCGAAGCCTTTCAGGAAATCGACTATCGGCGTATGTTCGGCGAGATGGCGAAGTGGGTCGCGCAAATTGATCGCGCGGACCGCATTCCAGAGTTCATCGCGCACGCTTACCAAGTCGCGATGAGCGGCCGCAAGGGTCCGGTGGTGTTGGCGTTACCCGAAGACATGCTGAATGCCGTCGCCGCTGTAGACGACGCACGGCACTACCAATGCATCCCGATCGCGCCCACCAGCGGCGATGTGCAACGTATTTCGGCGATGCTCGCAGCGGCAGAGCGCCCCATCGTCATCGCCGGCGGTTCGGGTTGGGACGCGCATGCTTGTGCCGATCTGCTGCGGTTTGTTGCACGGCAACAACTGCCGGTCACTTGTGCGTTTCGGTTTCAGGATCTGGTAGACAACCGTCATGAAAACTATGCCGGCGACGTCGGTATTGGCATCAATCCAAAACTGGCGGCGCGGCTCGAGAACGCAGATCTCATCATCGCTGTCGGGCCGCGATTGGGCGAGATGACCACCAGCGGTTATGAAATCATCAAGGCACCGATTCCCACGCAAAAACTTATTCATGTGCACGCGGGGGTTTCCGAACTCGGTCGTGTTTATCAGGCCGACGTGATGATCAACGCGACCATGCCGGAGATCGCCGGGGCGCTGGCCGCCCTGCCACCGACCACCAACGCCAGCCGCGCGGCACTGGTGACGGCCGCCAAGGCAGAGTACGCGACGTGGCAGGCGCAAGTGACCATCCCGGGTGACGTGCAAATGTGGGAGGTGATGCAGCACCTGATGGCCGCCTTGCCGCGCGATACGATTTTCACCAACGGCGCGGGTAACTACGCGACCTGGTTGCATCGCTTCTACCAGTACGGCGGCTTTCGTACGCAGTTGGCGCCAACCTCAGGGGCGATGGGCTACGGCGTGCCCGCGGCCATTGCCGCCAAAGCGATCGATCCGAATCGCACCGTCGTTGCGTTTGCCGGCGACGGTTGTTTTCTCATGACTGGCCAAGAGTTGGCCACGGCAGTGCAGTACCAACTCAATGTGATTTTCGTCGTGGTCAACAACGGCATGTACGGCACCATTCGCATGCATCAAGAGCGCCACTTTCCGGGCAACGTGTACGGCACCGATCTGGTCAATCCGGATTTCGCCGCTTTTGCACGCGCGTTCGGCGCGCATGGCGAAGTGGTTGCCACCACAGCCGGGTTCGCACCGGCGCTGGCACGCGCCCGCGCGGCGGGCAAACCAGCGCTGATTGAAATTCGTATCGACCCGCAGGCGATTACGCCGACGACAACGCTCGACGCGATTCGCGATGCAGCGCTGAAAGCGGGCTGACTGGCAGTTTTTAGCGCTATACGACATTCATTTAACGGGTGATTTCAGCGTCCTACTTCCGGTTTGAAAAAGAACCCGCCCTGAGCGTGCCGAAGAGGGCCTACCAGTTTGTTGAAATTCGCAGTGCCAAATCCGTGTGAGCTCACTGCGCGCGATTTCCCCCCTTTGGAAAAGGGGGACTACGGGGGATTTGCGGTCGTTGTCGATATTCAAACGCTAAAAATCCCCCTCAATCCCCCCTCTACAAAGGGGTGAGCGGCACGCGACGCGTTCACCCAGATTTAGCACTGCGAATTTCAACACACTGTTAGCAGGCCTCGGCAGCACACTCGCGTTCGCGTTTTAGAACGGAGAACGCCGTTTGCCCGCTCTCGAGCCGCTTGACCAACAGACGGTACACGTCGGTATCGAAGGCCTGTGGCGTCGCAAACGTAAGTTGTGCGAGCTCGTCGTCGGCGCGCGCAGTACCCACCAGACACCACCGATCAAAGACGTGCACCTGCTCAAGTTCAGCATCGGGATGCAATTCGCGAAACGCGACTGGCCCGGCGAAGGGCCAGTCCGGCAGACGTCTCTCCGCAAGCGCTTCGAGCAACCGCAGATTGTGTTGCGTGAGACTCTCTTCCCCGACGCAGTGGCCGCGACACTTACGGACCTGACGACCAAAACACGCGCCTGCGGTCGGCCTGCCGGCGATCACGTGCCAACACAATCCGTATTCGCCGGCAGCCTCGTTGATGGTGGCTTTTGCCTTCGTCTTCGATGCAAACGGGCCATAAAGACCGGTGGTGTCGCTAAGGTCAACGTCGGTCACACCAACGTATTGTGGTGGCGCGTCCAACGACGCGAGTGTGACGAAAACTGACTCCTGATTGCGCCGCAATCTATGATTGCGAAGCGGCGTGCGCGTTTTGATCAGCTCGATCTCCCGCAGCAAAGCGCCAAGCTCGCCGGCGGTCTCTTCGACTTCGATACGCATGATCTCGGCCGAGAGGCGCATGTCATTGGCGCTGCGATAATCGCTCGAGAAATGCGAGCGTACGCGGTCGCGCAAGTTGATGCTCTTGCCGACGTAGATCGGCAGGTCGTTCACGCCATAAAAAACATACACGCCCGGACCTTCCGGGAGATCGTCGAGCACGCCGGGAGCCAGCTGCGGTGGCAGGCTCGGCATTTTGAGCAGCACTTTGATTGCTGCATCGACGACCGGCTGCGTATGCTCGCGTACCGCCACCTGCATAAATTGCCACGCCGCGCGCGCGTCTCCCAACGCACGATGGCGTCCGTCCATTGACAACAGATGACGATCGCGCAATTGA